>Ga0307372_10001262_pt1 | contig 44517 bp, 34 predicted proteins | sample OX1MG_FD_202533 | JGI IMG/M metagenome (GOLD analysis project Ga0307372, IMG submission 202533) | Soil microbial communities from Risofladan, Vaasa, Finland - OX-1 | ecosystem: Environmental > Terrestrial > Soil > Coastal area > Acid sulfate soil | place: Finland: Risofladan, Vaasa | collected...
GACTGAGCGCCACCGCGACACCCCGAGCACCAGGCCCCGCCCGGCCCCGCCGGGCGGGGCCATTCACATCACGCACACGCTCTCCAGCAATGACGCCGCTACGCTCACCCTGAATGACCGGCAACACACAGACCCGGCCGTGGCCGAGGGCGTCTGGCCGGGTGTCTTGCCCGGCGTGCCTGAACTGCATCCTCCCGCTGCCAGCAGCGCGCCTGTCACCGCAGCCATCAGCCCCACGCGGCGCAGGTGCCCCGGTAATGCAGACATGAAGATCGGCCTCCCGAGGCAGGTGCTGGAATGTCGTATCAACGGTGCTCGCTCAGCAGCCCTGGGTCACCAGGCGCGCGGCGGGCCGTCCTCTGATCCGGCGCCCGCGCTGGTGCCCCGCTGGCCGGCAGTGCCGGTGCCCGGCGGCTGTGGCGGGAACACCAGCGGCGGCGGGGAGTTGCGCCGGGGCGGGGGCGGACCGGGCGGACCTGCCCACCCCGCCCCCGGCAGCTGGCCGGGCGGCGGCAGGGACGGCGGAAGGTTCTGCACGAACTGCACCGCCGGGCCACCGGGGTTCACCGACCGCAGCGCCAGGGCCAGGGCCACCACCCACCCGAAGAACGTCCAGCCCAGCAGGATGTTGATCACCGCGATCACGCCGATGTCGGGGACGTGCCGGGCCCAGCCGATCAGGACCGGAAGCAGGTACATCGCCACCGTTGCCGTCGTAAAGCCGCCGAGCACGATGACAGTGATGAGCTTGGAGATCACTGGCACTCCCTGACGTTGTGACATGGGCGGAAAGCACGGCCGGTCCCGCCTTCTCGCTGGCGCAGGAGACATGTGCCCCCCGTGATGGAGGCCCGGCTTCCGGCTGGCCCGCCTGGGCGCGCAGAACCTTCCGGCACGAACGGCGGCGGTGCAGCCGGATCCCCGGGCGAGGTACCGGCTCTACCTGCCAGGTGCCTCATCGGGCGCCCTGCCCTTGCGGTGCATGCGAGCCAGGGGCATGCAGGGTTGCGAGGATCTCGGCGCGCAGCCGGGCCACGTCCCAGGCGCAGACAGCCGGCGCGCCCAGCCCGCCGGAGCAGCCAGGCTGCCAGAGCCAGCTTTGGATGATCTTCGTCAGCGCCGGGTTGGCGTCGGCGGCTAACCAGGCCAGGAATCTCCCGGCTGCTTCCCCTGTGCCGGTGCCTGTTGCCCGGCAGTCATTTCGGGTCATGTGCGCGTGCACCCCGTACACCTCCCCGCGGCGGCCCCCGGCCTCTGCGATCTGGTCCAAAGCGGATAGACCCACCATGCATGTTCCAGGTTGGTATGTCAACCATGATTCGCCCGGCTTGCCAGTACCGGGCTGGACGGCTAGCCTGGGGACAGTCGCTTGAGGAGGCGGAAGTGGACAGCAGCCCGTCCCCCGGTGGCGTGCCGCTGTACGCCAAGATCGCCGGCGACCTGCGGGACAAGATCAAGGACGGCTTCTACGCGCCCGGCGCGCTGCTGCCCTCCCGTAACGAGATCGCCGGCACGTACAAGGTGTCGCCGATCACCGGACGCGACGCGCTGGCGGTACTCAGCCAGGAGGGCTACGCCAAGGTCATCCGCGGCCGGGGCCACATCGTCCGCCGCAAACGGCCCCGCCTCACCGTGCCGGGCCGCCTCTACGCCGCCGGCGCCCTGGACGGGACAACGCTGGATGCCACGATGCTGGAACTGCACCAGCTCGACGTGTACCAGGAACCAGCCCCCGACAACATCGCGCTGCCCCTTGAGTCTGGCGCCGGTCCGGTCTGGGTCCGCCGCGCTCTCTACATCGCCGCCGCCGACCGCCAGCCCATCCAGATCCACGTCAGCTGGCTCACCGGCCTGCGGGACGGCACAGCGACAGCGCTCCGCGATCTCGACCCGGGCACGTCATGGCCGGACGCGGTGCAGCAGGTCACCGGCCACACCATCGCCGCCGTGCTGCAGAACACCCGCGCCCGCGGCGCCAACCCCTTCGAGGCTCGTTTCTTCGGTATTCCCGATGCCACCACGGTGCTGGTCAGCCACCTCACCACCTACGACGCGGGGCACCACCCGATCGAGCACTCCCGTTTCGCCTGGCCCACCGACGCCGTCCGGATAAGCGAGGAGTACAGCTATCCCGCAGGAGCCTGCGGTGAGCCGGATTGAGCCGCCCCGCTACAGCCGGATATCCGCCGCACACCACGCAGCACAGCACGACAATGAGGGGCAGGAGGCACGCCATGGCACATAGAGCTTTCCTGCCCGGGCCGGCCCGGACGTTCCTGCCCGCACCAGGGACGGCGTCGTGAGTTCAGCGCTGGACACGCGGCTGCTGCGGCTGCAGTCGGAGTTAAACGATCACGCCCGGACCGCCCGCTACCTGGACCTCGACTTCCAGCGGCCGATCCGCTCGCTGGCGGACGGTTACCCGGAGAACGCGATCGCGCTGGTCGGGAAGATCACCGAACGGCTGCTGAAACAGCTGTGGATCCACCACAGCGCGCCCGGCACCCCGGGCGGGAAGACGCTGCGGGACCTGATCAGCGGATGCCGGCCCTACATCCGCAGCCACCGGGTGATTGACGCGCTGCATGAGATCCAGCGGCTGAGAAACCGCTCCTCACACGACGGGTACCCGGTTGCTGACGAGGACGGGCTGCTCGCGGTCCGGCGGCTGCTGGATGTCCTGGCCTGGTACACCAGCACCGGCAGCGGGGCGCTCAGCCAGCACGCCCCCCGCCTGTCCCCCGCCGCCGCGGCGAAGGCGGAATTCCTTGCCGGGCTGTACGTGACGCTGGATTTCAAGCTGGCCCGGCGCCTGGAGCTGTCGCAGCACACCGCCTACCTGCTGTTCACCCGGGAACGCGGGCTGCGCCGGGAGCATGTCGAGCTGCTGCTCAGCCGGGACGCTGGCGAGGTCACCCGGGCGCTGGCGGCGGCGGGCGGGACGCTGCTGCGAGCCGGGCTGCCCAGGCTCACCCGTTTCCTGGTGCTGGACGCCGACGACGGCGAGCTGCCCGCCCCGCTGCGGGAAGACTGCCAGGTGGTGACCTACGACCATTTCATGGATGCCTTCGCAGACTGCGGCCGGCACGCAGCCGACATGGCCGGCCTGTACCCGCCGCTGGACGCCCCTGCCGTGCCGGTCGAGGGTGACCTGCTGGCCGTCGATGCGCAGTCCGGGGAGATGGGGGTCTCCTCGGCCGGGGATGCCCGGGAACTGCTCGCGCGCCTGGCAGCAGAGGGGGGCAACCTGCTCATCGTGGGCCGGCCCGGCAGCGGCAAGACGACCCTGCTGAAACGGCTGGTCGCTGCCCCGCCGGGCAGCGGCGCCCGGCGGTACCGGTTCTTCTTCGACCTGAGCCTGAAAGACCGCCAGGAGTCGTTCGCCGACTTCGTCACCCGGACGCTGGCGCCGTACATGCACGTGGAGGCCGCATACGTGTTCCCGGTGTTCTGCTACTTCACCCGGGCGGGGTCGGTGCTATCCGCCCTGGACGGGTTCGACGAGGCAGTGCCCGAGATGACCCAGGAAGGGCTGCTCGCGCTGTTCACCGAGGTCGCCCAGGTGCTGTCCGCGGAATCGGCCGTGGTGATGACCTCGCGGGTGTCGTTCCTGGAAGACTCCCCGCAGGTGCGGCGGCTGCTGGATGGCACCAGCCTGATATCGGAGAAACTGGCCCAGCAACTGCACGCACAGGGCGTCGATCCTCTTCGCGTGCCGCAATTCTCGGTGCTGCGCCTGCGCGACGACGCGGCCGGGGGGTCGCTGCTCGCTGAGCAGCTCTGGCGCCAGGCCGGCGCCCAGGCACCAAACGGCACGACGGCGGCAGGGCCGGCCAGCCCCCGTGACCTGGCGGGCCTGCTGTGGCAGCACATCACCCAGGTGACCGGCCCGCAGCTGCTGCCCCGGGTAGTCGGGTACTTCGGGCTGGCTTACCTGCGCGGCATCACCGTGTTCACCCTCGTTGAGCTGGTGAACGGGCTGGGCATCGGGATGTTCGACGGCGAGCGGGTAGAGGCTGGCAGCTTCCGGCTCCGTGACTTGTTCCGGACCGCCGACCCTGCCGGGGCGGCCCTGGCATTCCGGCACGCGGCCTACCAGGAAATGCTGGCCGCCGAGTTCCTCCGCAGCCCGCACGGACGCGACACCGCGCTCGCAGCGGCAGCGCATCCGAGGCTGACTGAGGAGGTCCGCGAGTTCCTGCGCTACCGCAGCCAGGCCGCCGGGCCAGGCGGCACTGCCGGCACCGCGGGTGACCGCGTGGTCCCCGCAGGGGTGTACCTGGTGGGCCCGGGCCACCACCTGATGCTGCGCCGGGTGGAGCGGCCGGCCCGGCTGGACCGGTACCCGGTCACTGTCGGCAGGTACAAGCGGTTCCTCGATGCCGTTGAGCGCCGCGGGCCCGCTGGGTGGGACCACCCTGACATGCCTGAGGGGCATGCGCATCAGCCCCGCAAGGACAGGCTGCCGGTGCCCGGGTACTACACCGATCCCGCCTACGACGGCCACCCGGCGGTGGCGGTGAGCTGGTGGAGCGCTTATGCGTTCGCCCGGTACGAGGGCAAGCGGCTGGCATCCTCCCTGGAGTGGGAAGCCACGGCCCGCGGGTTCGACGGGCGGCTGTTCCCCTGGGGAGATGAGGTGGACACCTCGGTGGTCAATTGCGCTGACTCCTGGTCTGATCACCCGCTGATCACCTACGCGGCGTGGCGGGAGGAACGTGACCGGGGGCGGCTCGCCGGTGCGCTGCCCGGCCCGGTCGACGCCCACCCCGGGAACACCTCCCCGTTCGGCGTCCGGGAACTGGGCGGGAACGTGTGGGAATGGACTTCCACCGTGCTGGAGCGTGTGGATGAGGCCGTGGTCTGCGGCGGCTCGTTCGACAACCCCTACCGGGCGGTGCAGGCATCCTCCAAGGGCACCTACCGCCGCCGCGGCGCGAGCAGCGTCGTCGGCTTCCGCTGCGCCGAGGACGCATGACATGAGCATCCCCCGCGCACCTGACGGCAGCCCCGCCACCGCACCGGGCCGTGACCGCCGCGGAGGCCAGCGTTTCGGCCACGTCACCGGCCGCCCCCCATCCGCAGCCGGGCCCGCCGCCGGGGAACATCCGGGCACCTACCTGGTCCGCGACGACAGCACCGGCATCACCTACTCCTTCGGCTACACCGACATCGTGACCGAAGGGCTGCGCACCATCCGCGCTGGCGAGCGGGTCAGGTTCCTGATCGACCACGCCCGCCCCGGGCACGCCAGCTACGTCATCCGCCTAGACCTGCCCGACATCAGGGAGCTGTACCAGTGACCAGCAGCCACCCGTCCCCAGCCGGGGGGCGCACTGCCACGACGGCCCCCGCAATACCTGCGGTGATCACCCCTGCCCGGCCCGGACAACACTGAAAGCCACGCCCATGTCGAAGATCTCACTGCGGGCAGCGTTCACGCTGGCACCCGAATCCCCCGTCACCGCCCAGCAGGTGTTCACCGACCGGACCACGGAGGTCGGCGCGTTCGACGCGGCGCTGGACACGCTGGGCAGCACGCTTGCCGCCGCCGAGGTCTCCCCGGTCACCGACCGCGCGATGGCGCGCAAGAACGTGCTCGTGTACTACGGCGTCGGGGGCATCGGGAAAACGACCTTGTCGGAGGAACTGGAACGCCGCTTCGCCGGCCGCCACCAGGAAGGCAGGGACCGCGAGCGCGCGGCCATCAGGTTCGATTTCGCCGAATCAGCCGCCTTTGACATGGAGTCCTACGTGCTGCGGCTGCGCGCGGGCCTGGGCCACCTGGCGGGCAACTGGCACGCATTCGACGTGGCGTTCAGCGTGTACTGGGAGCGGGCGCACCCCGGCGAGCCGCTGGATGAGTTCATCTCCCGGGACTCCGTGCTGCGCCGCGCAGCCCGCAGCATCGGCCTGTCCGAGCAGATCGCCTCGACCCTCACCGACACCTTCGGTGCGGCCCTTCCCGGCGCGGTCCGGGCAGCCCACGTGGTCAGCGGGCTGATCTACTCGCAAGCCAGACGGGCCATCGTCGGGCACCGCATCCTGAAGAACTGCGAACTGCTCAGCGACCTGCTGGACGCCGACGCCGACATCGAGACCCTGTCCTACTTCCCCTACCTCCTGGCGTGGGACCTGGACCGCCTTCCCCCGCCGCACCCCCGGGCCCTGGTGCTCCTGGACACCTTCGAGGAAGTCACCGCCCGCAATACCCGGGAGATGGAGCAGTGGCTGCAGCGCTCGGTGTACCTGATGCCGAACGTGCTGTTCGTCGTGACCGGCCGCAACAGGCTCGACTGGGCCGACCTCAAGCACACCACCGAGCTGGATTTCACAGGCCCCCGCCGATGGCCCCTGCTACGGGCCGGCCACACCAGCGAGGAACCCCGCCAGCACCTGGTCGGCTACCTCTCAGCCGCCGACGCGGACACCTACCTGACATCAGCCCTGACCCGGGAAGACCAGCCGGCGATCCCGGCAGGAATCCGCCAGCGGATCACCGCCGCCAGCGGCGGGCTGCCGCTGTACCTCGACCTCGCGGTCACCATGTACCTCGACATCCTCGCCCGAGGGGAGACACCAGTGGAAGAGAACTTCGGCCAGCCGCTACCCGAGGTCGCCGGCAAAATACTCCGTGACCTTGAACGGGACGAGCGTGACCTGCTGCGCGCAGCAGCCTTACTCGACACCTTCAACCCCGGCATGCTCAAGGCCGCGTGCCCGCACGTCCCCGACGCAGCCCTGGCCCGGTTCAAGGGCCGGCCATTCCTCGAATTCGACCCTGACCGCACCTGGCCTTACTCCCTGCACACGATGCTGCGTGACGCGATCCGCCAAGCCGACCAGGACCTCCGGGACTCCTGGTCACCACGGGAACGAGCAGAGGCAGCCAGCCGCGCCGGCAGCTACCTCGAACAAGCCGCCGCCACCGCAGCAGCATCCGGGGACCGCAGCACGCAGGTAGCCGCAGTGCGGCAGGCGATCGGGCTGTGCCAGCTGACCGGCCAGTTCTTCGGCTGGCTGCCCGGTGCGGCACAGAAACTCCTCACCTGCGGCGGCTGGGGACTGCTGCCCGACCTGCCCGCCGACGGCGACGGCCCCATATCCGCGCTCGTCCTCGGCCTGCAGGGCGCCCGGGAACGCCGGTCCGGCCGGCTTGACGACGCCGTCGCCGTGATGGACACCGCGCTCAGCCGCCCCGGCCTGCCCCCGGGCCTGCACCGGTTCCTCCTGCTGCACCGGGCCAACGCGCTGCGGGTCGCCGGGCGTTACGCAGCCGCCGCCGATGACTACCAGCAACTCTGGGAAGCTCCTGGCGGCTTCCGGGAGGACGCCGGGTACTGGCTCGCCGACTACAGGTTCCTGCAAGGCAGATTCGCCGACGCGCTGTCCGGCCTGGACCAGCTGGGCGACGTGGCGGCTGAACTCCGCGGCGAGATACTCCGGCTCCAAGGCCACGTGCACCGCGTCAACGCCTTGTTCGGCCAGGCAGAAACCCACTACCGGGAAGCCTGTGACCTGGCCCGCGACACCGGGAACATCGCCGCCGAGGGCAAGGCACTGACCGACCTGATCCAGACCCTGTCGTGGTCACGGCCCGGCGATGCGCGGGAACTCCAGTCACGCGCACTGGAAATCAACGAAGCGCTGCATAACACGGTCGAACTCGTCAAGATCCACGCAGCTGCCGCGGTCGCCCTGACGAACCTGGGGGACCTTGCGGCAGCCAGCACCCACATCGACAGCGGCCTGAACCTGGCACAGGAATGCGGATACCGTGGCGGTCTCGTCTGGTGCGAGGTGGCCCGCGCACTGAACCAGTTCTCCCGCGGCGACACCACGGCAAGCCGCGACACCGCAGCCCGGCTCGCGGCTATCGTCAGCGACCTGCAGGGCAACCGATTCTGGAGCGAGATCGTGACCTGGTGGACCGCGGACCACGCTGCCCAGCACCCGGCCAGCACCACCAGATGGCTGGACGGCGAGGACTCCGCAAGAACGCGATGGCTGGCCATTCCCGCATCCGCCGATCAGCGCCGGGTATAGGCGAACTCATGGCCGCCACCCGTCACAAGATCCTCCTTATCGGGCTCGGCGACGTGGCACAGACGCACCTGAAGGTGCTTGAGCAGACGCCAGGCGCTGAAGTCATCGCGGGTGTCGATAATGCACCCAAGAACAGGCTGACGTTCCGCGGGCATCTGGTGCCGGTGCACAAGACGCTGCGAGAGGCCAGTGCTCACCACGATCCTGATGTCGTCGTCATCGCCACGCCCACACCGACCCACGCCGCCGTCTGCTCCGAGGTCGCCGGCTGCTTTCCCGCCGCCAGGATCCTGGTCGAGAAACCGGCTGCCGGCAGCCTCGCCGACGCGCGGCATGTGCTGGAGGACATCGGCAGCCGCCAGCCTGTCGATGTCGCGTACCACATGGCTTTCTCTCCCGAGGTCATCTGGGGCATGCAGATCACGCGGGACAGCGCCGGAGAGCTTGGCGTCCCGGTCGCCGCCGAGGCATCCTTCTCCGATCCCTACCAGGAGATCTTTGACACCGCCGGGGTAAGGCTGGGCAGCAGCTGGCTCGATTCCGGCATCAACTCACTCAGCATCCTCAGCCGCTTCGCCGAGCCGGCCAGCCGCAGTTCCCTTCGCCGCATCGGTGAGACGCGGCCGTCGGTCTTCGAGGCGCATATCACCTTCCGGGCCGCAGGCAGCGAGCTTGAAGCCCTGATCCTGACAAGCTGGCACGTCACCGACGCGGCCAAGACCACCAGGATCCGCTACAGCTCCGGCGCCGAACTGGTGATGGACCACACCGCGGTCGCCGGCTACCTGCTAAAAGACAGGCGGATAGCCGCCGTCCACGGCAGCGACAGCACCATCCCGCGGCGGGAACGGCACTATCTCACCTTGTACAAGTGGTGGCTCACAGAGGGAAACAGGGTCGTCCCCGCGGAGACCAGCCTGCGCCTGCATGAACTGCTGCTCCAGCCACCCGGCGATCCATAGCGGGCCCGGCAATATGGCCGGCCGGCATTGCCGGCGCTCAGCTGCCTAATCCGGCGGCGAAATCTCAAACCACGGCGACACCCAGCAGGGGACGTGAGGACCCGCCACAGCGCCTCAACCGGCCAGTGCCCGCACCTGCCGTCCGGGCCAGGGCGGGCGGGGCCCTGTGCAGGCGGATGCTGACGATGTCGCCGGGGTGGATCATCGCGGCCAGCGTTGCCGGCCTGGGCGCCGGCCCGCTGCAACGCTGGCTGGTGTTCACCGGCGCGGTCCCGGCGGGCCAGGCCCGGCAGGACCGCTGCCCAGTGTGCGGCCACACCGTGACCGCGGGCCGGCGAGTGCCCCGCAGCGCAATGTGGCTGACCGGCCGCTGTCCCCGGTGCCGGTCCCGCATCGGCTTGCGCCCGCTCATGCCCGAGCTTGCCACCGCAGCCGTGCTCACCGTGCTGGCCACCCGGGCCGGCTCCGTTCCTGAACTGGCGGCCCTGGCCGTGCTCGCTGCCGGGGCAATCGCGCTCGCTTTCATCGACGCAGCGGTTCGCCGGCTGCCCGACATGCTCACGTTGCCGCTCGCTGCGGGCGTGACCGGGCTCCTCGCGGTAGCCGCATCCACCAGCCACCCGTGGGGCGGCCTGCTGCGGGCAGTGCTCGCCGGAGCCGCCCTGGCCGGGTTCTACATCGCCCTGCTGCTCGCCGCACCCGCCGGGATCGGACCTGGAGACGCCAAGTTCGCACTGTCCCTGGGAACGATGCTCGGCTGGTACGGATGGGCAGAGCTGTTCACCGCCACGCTGTGCGCGTTCCTCGGCGCTGGCGCGTATGCGCTTATGTTGCTGCTGCGCCACCGCCTCTCGCGCAACGACACCTTTGCGTTCGGGCCATTCACGGCGGCCGGGGCGTTCCTGGCGATCCTGGCCGCTTCATCCGCTGCTGGCACTCACCTCACCTGACGGTGGCCACCCGCACAGCCAATCTGGACCGCCCCGGGGATCTTGGAGGCTCTGATTCCTGGGAGGATGCAGAGTCATGCCTGCACAGCGGAAGTACCCCGATGAGCTGCGCGAGCGCGCGGTGAGGATGGTGGATCGCCCCGGGGATCTTGGAGGCTCTGATCCCTGGAAGGATGCAGTGTCATGCCTGCACAGCGGGCCGCGCAATCACGGCTCGTCCTGGGCCGGGCGGTCGACCCTGATCCAGGCTTGCTTGGCTGGGGTCAGCCCGGTGCAGGTCGATGTTGGCTCAGCGCCGCACGCGCCGGGGAACAGGCCGGTCACGATCTGCAGGCCGCGGCCGGACTCACCGTCAGCCACTCCCCCGGTGGCCGCCTGCAGGAGCCTGCGCGCCAGCTCGGTGTGGTCGTCCCCGCCATCCATGATTGCGATCTTCACGAAGTCCCGGCTGAAGAGGATGCGGAGTTCATAGGGTCCCGGCGCGTGCAGGCGGGCGTTGGCGACCAGTTCGCTGACCGCGAGCTCGGCATGGGGCAGCCCGGTCGTGACCCTGGCGCTAGTCAGGATGCTGGCGACGAGGCGCCGCGCCCGGTGCTCGGGCCGGGACCCGTGCAGGCAGCGGATGATCGCATACGTGGCGTGGTCTGCCGACCCGCCGATGGCGGCTGTCCCTAACCCTGTGGTCATCGGCAGGCATCCCCCGCCTGGTCAAGCAGCCTGGCGGCCTGCTGCTCCCGCGGGCACGGATGACGGCGCCCGCACCGGCAGCGCCCGTCATCAGCCCGCCCATGGGCGGCGAACTCAGCGATCAGGATCTGCAGGTAACCCGCCAGGTCAGGCTGGCGCGCGCCAGGCGACTCCTTCCTGTTGCCCGGGGTAGCCGGCAGCCAGATGCCGGCATGTCCAGGCTGGCCGGCTACGGCTGGCAGGGAGCCCGCCCCGCGGAGGCCGTCCGGGGAGAGCAGGGTCATCCCGTGGCCCGCAGTTGCAGGTGCCGGCGGGCTGGTGGTCCAAGTCCTCATCGCTGCCGCCAGGATGTGAAGGCTAAGCAGGCCGCCTCGGGGGATCAGGCGGTGGCCGCTGCCAGGCTGCCGATACGGTAGATCCAACATCGACAGCGTAACCACACTAGGAATATTCCTCCAGTCATTCTCAGGAACGTTCAGAGGAATATTCTTCTCACGCAGCTGGGCAGGTCCGCGCCGGGCCGGGCATCCGGCGCGCTGACTGCGGAGATGAAGGAGGCGGCCATGACCGAGGCGGCACGCAACCCCACCGCGGTGCGGCGGGAACTGGGCCAGCGGCTGCGCGGCCTGCGCACGGCCAGGGACATGACTGTGGCCGAGGCGGCGGAGCGCGCCGGGTTCTCCCAGTCCAAGCTCACCAAGATCGAGCTGGCCCAGGCAGTGGCCACCCGCGACGACGTCCTAAAAATGCTCGACGTATACCAGGAGACTGACCCGCAGCAGCAGGACCTGCTGCTGGCCATGGTCCGGGCCGGCGCCACCAGGGAATGGTGGGAAGGCCACCGCGCCCTGCCACCCAAATTCGGCAGCTACCTGGGCCTGGAATCAGTAGCCACCGCCCTGCAGGCCTACGACACCCACCTCGTCCACGGGCTACTGCAAACCCCCGACTACGCCCGCGCCCTGCTCCGGGCGGTACGCCCCGAACTGCTGCCGCACGAGATCGACCAGCTCGCCGAGCTGCGGATGCGCCGCCAGCAAATCCTGACCCGCACCGACCCGCCGCCACCAACCCTGTGGTTCATCATGGACCAGGCCGTGCTGCGCCGGCAGACCGGCGGCCGGGACACCATGCACGCCCAGCTCCAGCAACTCATCGAGCACAGCGCCCTGCCCAACATCACCCTGCTGGTCATGCCCGATGACCTGGGCGCCCACGCGGGCCTGACCGGGCCGCTCGCCATCTTCCAGTTCGAGGCCAGCACCCGTCCCGTCGTCTACGTCGAAGGCCAGGCAGGTAATCTCTACCTGGAGAAAGACGACGATCTCCGCCGCTGCCAGCAGACCATGAACCACATCCTCGCCGCCGCGCCCGGCCCCGAGCGATCCCTCACGCTCATCCGGCAGGCGGCCAAGGAGATGAAACCATGACCCACCCCCACGATTTCCCGCCCTACCCGGCGCCAGAAGAACTCGACCACGCCACCTGGTTCAAGGCCACCGCGAGCAACGGAGGCACCGGCTGCGTCGAAGTCGCGCACCTGTCCTCCTGGACAGTCACCCGCGACTCCAAGAACCCCGACGGCCCCGTGCACTGCTACACCCCGCACGAATGGGCGTGCTTCCTCGACGGCGCCCGAGCCGGCGAATTCGACCGCCCCTAACCCGCCCCCCTGCGCACTCGTCATGCGCAGGGTCATGACGGCGCCAGCTCGATGCCGAGATCCTCACCGAGCATGCGGTAGGACGACACCCAGTCCAGCTCCGCCGCATGACGCGGGCAAAGCAGCGCCGGATGAACGATGCAGTCCGGGCATGGCTGCGCCGCAGCCGTGGCCCGCACGCCAATCGCATCGGTGAGCGCCTGGCGCAGGGCATCCCGCTCCGCCTCCTCCAGCGCCGCCAGCCGGGCCGCGGTACTGCCCAGAAGTTCGCGCAACGACGCCGCCAGCCGCGCAACCCAGAAAGACTGCGACTGCTCTGCCTCGCCGTCGCAACGCAGCTGCCCGGCATCCGGCAGCTCAGCGAGCACCGCCCGGGCAGCCGCCCGCACGGTGCGGGCGCTGCCTGCCCCGTCGATGACGTCCAGCACGGCGCCGAGGTACCCGGTCAGGGTCAGGAACGGGGCGCTCTCGTCAGCGAACGACACATGCCCCGCCCTCACGTCCTCCAGGTAGGCGCGGGCACGCTCCACCACAGTGGCACTCTGGTTGAATTCGGCCATGGATCCTGTCTCCTCGTACGAGATGGGTTTCTAGGGCCGTCACGGTGTTCCAGCACTGGGGCGGCCCGCCCCGGGGTATCCCGGGGGTCAGCTGTGCAGCCACGTTAGGGACAGCCTCGTCCCCGCTCAAGGCGCGCCGTGGCATCGCCCGGGCAGGCGTGCCGGGGTGGTCACTAGCTTCCCTGGCTGACGGGACCTTGTACCTGACCCGCCAGGGCCGGGGTCCCTGCCCGCGCTTTTCCGCCTATGCCACTGATGCTCCCCCGCCTGCCTGGCGGCGGGATCTGGTCCCGCAGCGCTTCCGGTCTCATGCCAGCGGCTGCACCGGTGGCCAGAGCAGCAAAAGATCCCATGGACTGTCGCGGGCGGTGACATCGCCCGGCGCCAGCAGGCCAGCCCGGAGCGGCCGGGCCGGGCAGGCGCTGTGCTCCCGGCCTGTTGGGCCACCGGATTGCAGGGGCGGTGGCCAGGCCGGCCATCCAGGGAAACCGGGCATCTGCTGCCACTGCCCGGGCTCGGCCGTCCCGGAAGCAGCGCCGACGGCGGCCGACGGCACTTTGCTTGACGGGCGGCCTCAACCCGCACAAGACGATTAGGATTCCCGCGTATGACAGCAGTAACGCCGGGGATTCTCCGCGGCAGTGTTTAAGCGAGCCTGAATGGCGGACCTGAAGGGCAGGCGTGCCCCCGCGCCGCTCAATGCCACGGTGTCCGCTCAGATGCAGCGGATGCCCCGGTCCTCCACCGGCCCGGAAGTGTTGATACGGAAAGAGCTGCACCGCCGAGGGCTGCGGTTCCGGATCAACAATCGCGGGCTTCCGGGGCGGCCGGACATCACGTTCACCGCAGCACGGATAGCGGTGTTTGTTGACGGGTGTTTCTGGCATTCCTGTCCTGACCACGGTATTCTCCCGAAAAACAACCGTGACTGGTGGCGGGAAAAGCTTGAGCGGAATGTGGAACGTGACCGTGAGAAAGACACCCTGCTGGAGCAGATGGGCTGGACGGTGGTCCACGTATGGGAACACGAGCCGCCGTCCGCAGCGGCGGACGGTATCGAGCAGCTGTGGCGCTCCGCGCGCGAAACTAGGGCACGCCGGCCACGCGGGGCGCCCAGCCCGGGTGAGGTATGAGATCCTGGAGGACGTCCTCAACGGTGCACGGAGGTGAACGGGATGCCGGCGAGCAAGCTCTCGGCGATCACACCATCCGCGGCGCGGCTCACCGAATCACTGCGTGACATCGGCTACGACTTCCCCTCCGCCGTTGCGGACCTCGTAGACAACAGCATCATGGCCGGCGCGGCTCGCGTGGAGATCGTGATCGAGTTCGACGGGGCGGACTCATCGGTGCTGGTGGCTGACGACGGGTGCGGAATGACCGCCAACGGGCTTGTCGAGGCCCTGCGGTACGGCACCCGCCGCAGCTACACCCGCGGCGACCTCGGCCGCTACGGGCTGGGCCTGAAAACGGCGTCCCTGTCACAGTGCCGCTGTGTGACCGTGGTGACCCGCAGCTCGCTGACCGCCGCCCGGGTCTCCGCACGGACCCTCGACCTTGACCTGATCGCCGAGTGGGATGAATGGCTGGTCGTCGATCCCGGCCGCGGCCCGCAGGTGCAGCGGGCCCGGGACTTGCTCGCCCAAGAACCGGGCACCGTGGTGATCTGGCGCAAACTCGACCGGGTGCTTCCGGAGAAACGCCCGGACGGCGGGTGGGCCCGGCGCCGCCTCGAAACCATGGCGGCGAAAACCGCGGAACATCTCGGGATCGTATTCCACCGGTTCCTGGAAAGCAGCGAAGACCGGGGACTCGTGATCACGGTCAACGGGCAGAAAGTGGACCCGTGGAATCCATTCGCCCCCGGAGAGCCGGCGCGGACCGAGCTGGCCCCGCAGCGGTTCGAAATCGCCGTCAACGACGTCACAGGGACAGTGAGCCTGCAGCGGTTCGTACTGCCGTCCCGGGACCAGTTCAGCTCGGCAGCCGAATTCGAGCGGCTGTCCGGCCCGCTGAACTGGAACAGGCAGCAGGGCCTGTACATCTACCGCGCCGGGCGCCTCGTGCAGTGGGGCGGCTGGAACGGGATACGCGGCATCGACGAGCACACCAAACTCGCCCGCGCCGCGCTGCATTTCGACACCGACCTTGACGCGGTGTTCCACATCAACGTGGCCAAGATGCGGGTGACGATACCCCCGCACCTGCGGCAGATGATTGAACGGCCGATCAATGAACTGTGCGGTGACGCCGACAGCGCCTACCGCAAGACCGCCCGCCACGCCGATGACGGCGCCGATCCCGGGACCCGCCGCAGGCCCCCGTGGGCTGTCCCCGAACCGGCCGCCGGGACGGTCCGCGACGACGCCGGGCTGGCCCTGCGGGCGGCGGCGATGCAGGCCGGTGAGTACGAGGCCTTCCAGCGGATCCTCACCACGCTGAGGCAGCAGGCCCCGGACGTCGCGCAGGCCCTCGGCCTGCACACCTGACAGCGCGGCCGGCCGTGTTGTTCAGAAGAGCAGCGACTCGCGCTGGGCGGCCACCTGTGAGCTGTGGCACAGCTCAGCCAGGGGGCACTTCACGCACGCCGGCTCGGCGGGCCGGCACACGGCAGCGGCCAGCTCGACCAGCCCGAGGTGGGCGTCGCGTGCGTCGCTGCCGTAGCCGATCATCCGGGCGACACCCAGCCGGCCGTCGGTGAGCCTGTTACGCCGGTCGACATGCTCCCCGGTGAAGCGGGCCACGGCCCGCAGCACCCCCCGCCCGGGCAGCACCGGTTCCTCAGAACTGTCTTCCGCGCCCGTGGCCACAGCCAGGACCGCCAGGTCGGCGACGGCCTCGTAGACGCCAGGGATGCGGCGGACGGCGTCGTCATCGTCCAGCTGTTCCGGGACACAGGCCAGGTGCCCGGCGGCCTCCAGGATCCGCTCAGCCCGGCCGTCCCGGCCGAGCCACTTGCCGATCTCGCGGAGCTCGGACTCCGCCGCCAGCGTCGCGCGGGGAGTGTCCCAGCGGGCCAGCAGCGGCCACAGCGACCGGGCCTGCTGGAAGGTGACGCGCTCCAGCAGGATCTCGGCTGCGATGGCCTGCCAGCGGGTGCGTGCCTGCAGCCACGGCACCACCCGCACCGGCAACGACCGGTACCACGCGGCCAGCAGCCCGGCGACCTCCTGCGTGGAAGGACCGGCCGAGACAGGGCTGTCCATGCTGGCGCGGATCGCCCGGCCGAGCTGCTCGCCGACCGCAGGCGGGACGGCGTTGCCGATCTGCCGGAACGCCGCCGACGGCGGGCCGGCGAACCGGAACCGGTCCGGGAACGTCTGCAACCGCGCCGCCTCACGGACCGTCAGGGTCCGGTTCTGCCGGGGATGGATGTACCAGTAGCCGTCCTTGGCGATGTGGGCGGTGATGGTGCGGGACAGGTCGTTCTCGTCCAGCTTCTTGTACTTGTCGTCGAAGATGTCGTGGCGGTAGCGCCTCATGTCCGCAGGCAGGTCGGAGTAGCGGGTCTTGGGGTCCATGAGCTGGAACGCGCGCTCGTCGTCCTCACGCACCGGCCGGGTGATGTGGTCGAACACCCGTGCAGCGTCCACGCCGTCCATGCCTTCCCGCATGAGCCGCTGGAAGCTGGTCACGGGCTTGCCGTAGTCGGCCCAGCCGTCGGCCCCGCCTTCTGGCCGCCATCCGCCTTCGACTTCGGGCAGGTCACCGATGGCGTTCCACACGGTGATCTTGTCCGGTGTCTCCTCCGGCCACCGGAACGCCACCCCGTCGCGCATGCCGACCAGGATCAGCCGCTGCCGGAACTGGGGCACCCCATAACGCCAGGTGTCCACCACCCGCTCCTCGACCGTGTAGCCGAGAGTCTCCAGCTCGTGCACCATCGTCCGGAGGATGAACATCTCCCGGTCCAGCGCCATGTCGGGCACATTCTCCATGATCACCGCGGGCGGCAGCGCCAGCTGGATGACCTCCAGGAAAGAGCGCCACAGGTCCTTGCGCTCGTCCCGGGGGTCACGCAGGCCGTGCCGGACACGATGGCGGATCTTGCTCCGGCCGGCCTTGGAGAACGGCTGGCACGGCGGGCCGCCGGCCAGCAGCTCCACGCCGGCGGCGGAGACCAGGCGGGCGATCTCCGCCACGTGCCCGGCCTCGCTCAGGTCCCAGTCCAGCGCGAGGCCGCCGAAGTGGTGCCGGTGGGTCTCGACCGCCTCCACGTCATGGTCGGCCGACAGCACCACCCGGTATCCCGCCGCCTCCAGGCCCAGGCTCAGGCCCCCGCCCCCACTGAACAGGTCAGCAGCCAAAGGCGCGCCCTCGGCCCGCAGCCGGGCCGCGTAGGCGAGGAACGCCTCCTCGTCCGCGCACGCCTCGGGATGAGGGGCCAGCCGCACGAACGGGCCCCGGACGAGCTTGACGCCGTAGTGCCCGCTTCGGGTGGTCACTGCCCCGTCCCCCATGCGGCCTCCCACTCTCAGTGCACCGGCAGGGTAACTCCAGCCACTGACGTAATCACCGCCGTCCGCCTCCCGCTCTGACCAGGACAGGCAGAAGTTGCGGCCCCGTCAGTTACCCACGCTGGAAGCGGCCGGTTCCGGCTAGCGGTACCGGACGACATTACGCCCGGCTCGGGGCCACCCGACGGGACTTCGTGCTGTGGCCGCGAAGCGGTTCGCTGAACAGCCCCGGACCCGAAGACGTACGGAACCATATACTTGCGGGGATCCGCGTCTGCCCCATCTGAGGGATGCCCGGCATGCTGGCCTGCGTTCGGGCCGGCTCTGGGCTTCTCCTGGATGAGGGCTGCATGGGCGGGAGCACCGGCTGCGACGGGTGGGGCCGACCGTGGACTACGAGATCGCCAACCCGCGCCCAGCGGGCACGATCGAGTCGCTCAAGTCGCTCGGCTACAGCATCGAGGCCGCTGTCGCGGATCTGGTGGACAACAGCATCGCCGCCGAAGCCCGGCAGGTGGACGTGGTGTTCACGTGGGACGGGCAGGCCTCGTGGATAGCCGTCATGGACGACGGCCAGGGGATGACCGAGGCGGAACTGGTCACGGCGATGACCATCGCGGCACGCGGTCCCGCCACACCCAGGACCGCCCGGGATCTCGGCCGCTTCGGCATGGGCCTGAAGACGGCGTCCTTCTCCCAGGCCCGCCAGCTCATCGTCACCAGCGCCCCAGCTCACCAGCGGCGTGCCACACGCGTGTGGGACCTGGATCTGGTCAAGAGGACCGAGCAATGGAGGCTTCTCCAGGACACAGAACCCGCCGACACTTCGCTGCTGGACAGCCTCTGGACGGGGCGTGGCACGCTCGTCCTGTGGAGGCACCTTCACTGGTTCGACCTTCCCGATGTAACCGCGGACGACGTCATGACCCAGAAGCACTTCTATGAAGAGATCCGCGGGGTCGAGACACATCTGGGCATGGTCTTCGGCCGTTTCCTCAACAGCCAGCGCAAGCTCAGGCTCAACGTCAACGGCAACCCTGTGCAGCCATGGGATCCGTTCCTGCAGCACCGGCCCTTCGTCCAGCGGCTGCCCGTCGAGGACATCCCCGTCAACGGACATCAGATCCGCGTAGCCGGCTTCGTGCTACCCCACCTGCGCCACCTCAGCGACGAGGACGCCAGGCAAGCCGCCGGCCCGCAGGGCTGGCTGGATCAGCAAGGATTCTACGTGTACCGGAGGGACCGGCTCATCCTGGCCGGGGACTGGCTCGGGATCCGCGGCTTCCGGAAGGAGGACAAGTACATCCTGGCGCGCCTGGCGGTCGACATCCCGGCTGAACTCGACAGCGAGTGGAGCATCGACGTCCGCAAGTCCGCGGCCATACCGCCGCTGGCCGCACGGCCCCACCTCCGGCGTATCGGCGAACGCGCCCGCGAGACCGCCGCCGCCGTCCTGACCCACCGCGGCCGCGTCACCGCCCGCGAGCGGGGCGCTGACTTCATCTACGCCTGGACCGTCCACCGCAGCAACGGCCAGGTCACCTGCCGCGTGAACCGCAAGCACCCACTGGTCAGGCAGGTCCTGCGCGGCGGAACCGACGAGTCCGCCGACGCCGCAGCGCTCATAAAGCTGCTGGAGGAAACCGTGCCCGTCGCCGCGCTCCGGGTCATGCACCAGGCCGAGACCATCGATGACCCCGAGCCCTTCACCGGCACCGCAGACGGGGAAACCGCAGAAGTCGCTGAACGTATCCAGGCTGCGCTCATCACCCAGGGATGCACCCCGCACGAGGCACGCCGCCGCATCCGCCTGATGCCCCCGTTCGACCAGATTGCCGGCTTCTGGAACTCCTGAAGCGTCCAACTGTCAGAGGCACCAAGTACATTACGGCCTACGCACAGAATGTTACTCTAAGTACACAGACTGCCAGGAAGATCCCGATGCAAGATTCAGGACAACCCAGCGAGGAATCGCTGCAGAAGGCGCTGCGGATCGTGCTCGCCATGCTGCCCCAGGACCGCGACGCCGCGCCCGCCGAGGTGACCGCGGCCTGCGACATGGTGCATTCGATGCTGTCCCGCCAGGGGGACGTGATCGACCTGGCGGCGCTGCGCCGGGAGGCTGAGTCACGTGTCGCCGTGTGGCAGGAAGCATCGACGGGGCTGGACGACGCCACCGGTCACGTCGAGTGGCTCCCGGAGGCGAAGGCGTCCCGGAACTGGCCGTTCTGGGACCGTTACCGTCGCTACCTCGAAGACAGCAGGCTGATGCCGCGGCAGGTGGTGTGGCGCGTCGATGAAACCACCGACCGGGTGCTGGGCAAGCTCGAGGACCCCAACCGCGCGGGAAAGTGGCGCCGGGACAGCCTGGTGGTCGGGCACGTGCAGTCCGGGAAGACCGCCAACTACGTCGGGCTGGTGTGCAAGGCCGCTGACGCGGGCTACAAGCTGATCGTGATACTCGCCGGCATCGACAACGGCCTCCGGAGCCAGACCCAGCTCCGGGTGGACGAAGGCTTTCTCGGGTTCGACACCCAGTACCAGCAGCGTTACGACGAGGACCGCCGCTCGTCCTACATCGGTGTCGGCGCGCTGCCCGGCGCGCCGCGGCTCAAGGTCGCGTCCCTGACCACCAGCGCGGAAAGCGGCGACTTCAGGCGGGCCGTCGCCAGGAACATCAACATCCCGATCGGGGACTACCCGGTCGTCCTGGTGATCAAGAAGCACCGGAGCATCCTGGACTACGTGCGGAAGTGGATCGTGGAGGTGGAAGGGCGCCGCATCGGCGAGGGAAACAAGAAGGTCGTCCGCGACGTCCCGGTGCTGGTGATCGACGACGAGGCGGACAACGCGTCGGTCAACGTCGCCGCCACGAACGAGGACACGGACCCCTCCCGGGTCAACGCGGCGATCCGCGATCTGCTGGAAAGCTTCGAGAAAGCCGCCTACGTCGGGTACACGGCCACGCCTTTCGCCAACATCTACAGCGACCCGGCCGCCGATCACGACCGGTACGGCGCCGACATCTTCCCCAGCCATTTCATCGAGAGCCTGCAGCCGCCGTCGAACTACCTGGGACCTGAGCGGGTCTTCGGCCTGCAGTCCGAGGATCCAGAGGCGGACGACGTCGAGCCGGCCCCGATCGTGCGCGCCGTCTACGACTACGCCGGCTGGATGCCCGATAATCACAAGAAGGACTGGGTCCCGGCCGGGCAGCTGCCCGGGTCGCTGACCGAGGCGATCAGCGGGTACGTGCTGGCCTGTGCCGCACGCCGCGCCCGCGGGCAGGTCGGCGAGCACAACTCCATGCTCGTGCACGTCACCAGGTTCCAGGACGTGCAGAACCGTGTCGCCGACCAGGTCGGCGAGCAGCTGCTGCTGCTGCGTGACCGGATCCGCTACGGCGACGTGAACGCCCCCCTCCCCGTGGAGGAGGAGCTGCACAGGCTGTGGGAACGCGACTTCGTTCCCACGACAGCCTGGTTCCCGGCCGACCAGGTCTCCCCAGTCTCCTGGGCGCAGGTCTGGACCCAGGTACGGCCGGCCGCCGAGAAAATCCAGGTAAGGGTGGTCAACGGCACCTCCCGCGACGCCCTCCAGTACTACGAGCACCGCCGCGACGGCCTGTCCGTCATCGCGGTCGGCGGGAACAAGCTGTCCCGCGGGCTCACCCTGGAAGGGCTCAGCGTCAGCTACTACCTGCGCGCGACCAAGATGTACGACACGCTCCTGCAGATGGGCCGGTGGTTCGGTTACCGCCCCGGCTATGAGGACCTGTGCCGCCTGTACACCACCCCTGCGCTGCGCGACGCCTACGTGGAGATCACCGCGGCCAACGACGAGCTGCGGCGCGAGTTCGAGGAGATGGCGGTGCTGGACGCCAAGCCGGAGGAGTTCGGGCTCCGGGTCCGCACCTCCCCGGCCGGGCTGGCGGTCACAGCACGGAACAGGATGCGCCGCGGCCTAAAGGTCAAGCTCAGCTACTCCGGTGACCTGCCCGAAACCGTGGCCTTCGACATGCGCGAGGCGACCCTCGCCGAGAACGTCCGGGTCCTGGAGCGGTTCGCCGGCAGGCTCGACGCGGCCTGTCAGCATGACCGTGAAGGGGGCAGCGTCGTCTGGTCAGGGGTGCCGGCCGAGGAGATCACCGAGGGATTCCTGGCCGACTACATCCCGAGCAAGGCGCACCGCGTCCGGCCGGCGTTCATCGCCGAGTACATCCGCCGCTGCCAGCGTGTCGGCGAGCTGGGGGACTGGACCGTCCGGCTCGTCAGCAGCAAGTCCGGCCAGCCCGCCAAGGTCGGCCCTTACGAGATCGGCCTCGTCGAGCGCGCACCGACCAACGACCCGGCCGCTGAGCAGCGGTACCGGGTACGCCGGATCGTCAGCCCGGCCGACGAGTCCACCGACTTCGGCGACGAGCAGTGGCGCCGCGCCCTGGAGGCGACACGAAGGGCGGCAGCAGGAAAACGCGACAAGAACGGCAACCCGAGGAAACCACCCGACGTCCCGAGCGGCACCCCCCTGCGCCGCCAGCGGCGCACAGGCCAGGCCCTTCTGCTGCTGTACCCGCTGAAGAACCCGCTGCAGAAGGAGGGCGAGGCCGCGGCTCCGGTGGTGGGGTTCGCGATCAGCTTCCCCTTCTCCGGCCACTCGACGGAGACCGAATACGTCGTCAACGATATCTGGCAGCAACAGGCTTTCGACGAGCCTGACACGGATGAGGACGCCGACGAGTGACGATCATCGAGCGCGACTGGGAACAGCTGGAGGCTGACCGGCACGAGCACGGCACCACGGTTCGCCACGTCCACCCGCCATCCCGGCATGAGATCTTAATCGCGGTGCGCCACCCGGACGGCTCCCGCATGCGCACCCTCGGCGTCAGCACCCGCGCCGCAGCTGAGGTGCTGCGCCGACTGCACGCCCTTCCGCGCACCCGCGGGCTTGAGATGCAGTCCGCCAGGCTGGGCGGCGACATCGCCGAGGCCATCAGTGGAAGGCACCCCGATGAGTGATCTCACCCTCGAAGCCTACGCACAGGACCTGCTCGCGGACATCCTGGCGACGGCCGAGGCCGAGAGCTCCACCACCCCCGAGACTTTCACCCGGCGCGCGCTTGATGACCTGGAGCAGGCGGGTGTCACGGAGAACACGTTCACCGCGTACTACCGCGCCCACGGCATCGAGGTCAGCGGGTACGGCAGCAATGACTCCCTCGGCACGCTCGACCTGTTCATCAGCTCATTCCGTCAGTACCCCGACAGCAGGATGAACCGGGCCGAAGCGGAAACGCTGTTCCGCCGCCTGGCCGCCTTCATCCAGCGGTGCCGCGACGGCCTGCGGCACGAGGTCGACGAATCCCTCGACGTCTACGACATGTGCCTGGCCGTGGAAAAGAAGCTCCCGGAAACGTCCCAGCTCAGGCTCTTCCTGCTCACCAACAGCATCACGTCAGTCAGCTCGTTCCCGGACTCCAGCCTCGACGGCATCCCGGTCAGCTGTGAGATCTGGGATCTGGCCAGGTTCCACCGGATGGCAACGTCCGGCACGCTCAGCGAGCCGATCGTCGTGGAGTTCGACGATCCGCTCCCGTGCCTGGCCACTCCCGAGACCGATCAGGACTTCTCCGTCTTCCTGACGATCCTGCCGGGCGCGACACTGGCCGGGCTCTACGGCCAGTACGGCACCAGGCTGCTGGAACTCAACGTCCGGTCCTTCCTGCAGGCCAAGGGCGCGGTCAACCGCGGCATCCGTGACACGCTGCTGACCGGCCCCGGACGGTTCCTCGCCTACAACAACGGCATCACGGCGACGGCCTCAACAGTGGAGTTCTGCCCGCTCACCGGCGGCGGCCAGGCCATCCGCCGCATCCACGACCTCCAGATCGTCAACGGCGGGCAGACCACCGCGTCCATCCACTACGCCTCCGTCCGCGACAAGGCCGACATCTCCGGCGTGTTCGTGCAGATGAAACTCACCGTGGTGGCACCGCAAAGGCTCCAGGAGATCGTCCCGGAGATCTCTAAGTACTCCAACACCCAGAACAAGGTCACCCTGGTGGACTTCAGCTCCAACCACCCTTACCACGTGGAGCTGGAGAAGATCACCCGGTCGCTGTGGGCACCGGCCGCCGACGGCAGCGGCCAGGAGACCCGCTGGTTCTACGAACGCGCCCGGGGCCAGTACGCCGACGCGCTCGCCCGGGAACGCACGCCTGCGCGGCAGCGCACCTTCAAGACGCTCCACCCGCTGCGGCAGAAGTTCACCAAAGCCGACGCCGCGAAGTTCGAAGACTCCTGGGACCAGCTCCCACACGTCGTGAGCCGCGGCGCGGAGAAGAACTTCCGCGAGTTCATGATCAGGCTCGGAGAACATGCACCGCACGTCGACGCCGCCTACTGCCAGCGCCTGATAGCCAAGGCCATCCTGTTCCGCACCACGGAGAAGATCGTCTCCGCGCACCAGTTCGGCGGCTACCGCGCGAACATCGTCACCTACGCCATCGCCAAGCTCTCACAAGAGAGCGGACAGCGCATCGACCTCGACCGGATCTGGCGAGAGCAGCGCCTCACCCCCGCCCTCGTAGCTGCCATCGACCACCTGTGCGTTCCCGTGCACGAGGTCATCACACGGCCCTACCGCGTGGCCAACGTCACCGAGTGGGCCAAGCGCCCCGAATGCTGGAGCAGGGTCCTCGACATCGAATGGAAACTGCCCGGTCAGCTCCGCGACGAGCTGATCGACCCTTCAGCGGCCGCAAAGCGCGGCCGTCACGCAGCCACCGACTCCGAGGCCGACAGTGCGTACATCGCCGCGGTCACGGCCATCCCGGCCGAGGACTGGCTCGCCGTCGCGCGGTGGGCGAAAGAAACCCGCAACCTCGAGCCATGGCAGCGGCAGATCGCCCTCACCATCGCCCAGAACCTGGGCAGAGGAGGGGAGATCAGCGTCACGCAGGCGACGCAGGGACAGCGGCTCATGGAAGAGGCGCAACAGCTGGGATTCCAGGCCTGGTCAAGGGGCTCATTACCGGAGCAGATCCCGGCCGCAACGCCGGTCGGCCCAAGGTATGAACCTCGCATCCTGCCCGCGGATCCCAGGGGAGGGAGCAGAGCCATGAGCGGAGGCCTGGCAGAGGGGACCGTCGTGACCTGGAACGGCAGGGACGGCTTCGGCGTGATCCAGCGCATAGCTGACGGGCGTGTCGAGGTCAGGTGGGACGCACCCGGAGAGCAGACCCCCTCCATCTTCGTTGCGCACAACGCCCCTCTTACCAGAGTCGTGCTTCCGCCACGGGTACGGCGCGTGAGCACCGACCAGGCAGGAATCCTGGGCGCCCGCGTGGGCGAAGACCCGCCCACATGGAAAGTGACCGTCCTGGGACCCACCGGATTCATCGAGAAGGTTGTCCCGGAAGCCGATCTGCGGCCCGACCACGCAGTCGATCCAGCGACGAAGATGGCCAGCGGCCAGATCGGGACTCCCGCGCAGTTCAATCTCCAGCTGGTGACGCGCTTCTACCAGCTGGAGCATCTCCACAACGATCTGGTCTCGCTGGGCGGCGCACGGGTGGATGTGAAACCACATCAAGTGAGCGTCGTCCACCGGGTCGCCACCAGTTACCCTCACCGTTTCCTGCTGTGCGACGAGGTTGGCCTCGGCAAGACGATCGAGGCAGGCATGATCCTCAAGGAACTTCGTGCCCGCAAGCAGGCCCGCCGTACTCTCATCATCGTTCCGCCCAACCTGCTCCGGCAGTGGCAGTTTGAGCTGAAGTCGAAGTTCAACGAGACGTTCTCGATCCTGAACACCGCCACCGTCAATTACCTGCGGTCCCAGGGCCGTGACGGCAATCCGTTCTCTCATTCCGACAGTGTTCTCGTGTCCGCCGACTGGGTTTGCAGGGAAGAGCGGGCCAGCCTCGCCGCACGCGCCGACTGGGACATGGTCATCGTCGACGAGGCACATCATGCACGGCTGCAGCGGTGGGGAAAAAGAACCCAGGCCACGCAGCTTTACAATCTGGTGAAGAGGCTGTCCTCACCGGAGCATTTCGCCAACCGGGCACTGCTGTTCCTCACAGCAACACCCATGCAGCTCCAAGCCAACGAGCTCTACTCGCTGGTTGAGCTGATAGATCCGGCGCTCTTCCCCACCGAAGAGAACTTCGAGCAGCACCGCAGGAGCGCTCCCGGCCTGAACCGGCTCGTCGAGCAGCTACGTACCCACGGCTTCCCGCTGCCGGGCCGTGAGCCGGAAGAGGTCGTAGCCCAAGTGGGAGACTGGCTGGGAATCGACCCGGAACTCGCCAGAAAACGGCTCACGGCCGGTCCCGCGGAACTCGAGGCCCTTTGCGACGACCTCGCCTCGCGGCATCTCCTGAGCGAAGTCCTGGTAAGGAACCGCAAAGCCGTCGTCGGTGGTTTCATGCCCCGCCGGGCGACACGGTGGGAAGTGGATCTCCGCGAGGACGAGCGGCGTGCCCTGGCAGCAGTGGAAGGCTACGTCCTGACCGGCTTCAACGTAGCGGAGAGAACCAGCGACAACGCCATCGGCTTCGTGATGGTCATCTTCCAGAAGCTGATGGCGAGCAGCATCCAGGCGCTCCGTGAATCACTGGCGGGACGCAGGGCACGGCTGCTCGGGCGGGCCGCCGACAGCGGGCTTCCTGCCACCGAGCTCGAGGCCGGTGCCGACGACGACCGCGGAGCCGCAGAGGTGGTCGGCGAGACCGGGTCCGCATACGCCAGCGAGGCAGCCGACATCGGCCGCCTGCTGGAACTCCTCGACCAGGTCGAGATCGACAGCAAAGCCGAAGCGCTCCTCGGCAACCTGGCGCTCATCTTCGACCACGATCCCGATGCGAAGGTCCTGATCTTCACGGAGTTCCGCGAGACACAGCGTTACCTCTCCGGCCGCATCGCCGCCAAAGGCTGGAACGTGCACCTTTTCCACGGCCAGCAGCAGCCGCTGGAGAAGGACCGGTCTGTGGAGAGGTTCCGCGACGAGACGGGGCCTCAGGTGCTCATCTCCACCGAAGCCGGCGGGGAAGGGCGCAACTTCCAGTTCTGCCACCTCCTGGTGAACTACGACCTCCCATGGAACCCGATGCGCGTCGAGCAGCGGATAGGGCGGATAGACCGGATCGGGCAGGACAACGTGGTCCAGATATTCAACTTCTGGGTGAAAGGGACTATCGAGGAACGTGTGCTCAACGTTCTTGAGCGCCGGATCAACGTGTTCGAGGACACCGTCGGGGGCCTGGACCCGATTCTGGGCGGCACCGAGAAGGACCTCCGCCAGATCCTGCGCCTGGCAGAGGCGGACCGGGACCGCGCGCTCAGCCGACTCGGGGATCACCTGGAACAGCAGGTGAAGGTCGCACGGGAAGCGGAGGTGAAGCTTCGTGACTTCATCATGGACACCAAGAGCTTCTCCCGGGAGATCGCGGAGAGGATCGCACGGCGCCGCTCGCCGGTCACGGCTGACGACCAGGAGCGCTTGATCACAACACTACTCGCCGATGTCCGGACACACATCGCCAGGCACAGCCGGGGAGAATGGCAACTGACCTTCAATGATCCCTTCACGAGCGAATACCCTGAACTCTTCGTCGACGGCCGCAAGCTCCGGGCCGTGTTCCGGGCTGATGACCGCAAAGACACCCAACTCGTCGAGTACTTCGCCTTCGGCCATCCCATCGTGGAGGCCATCGTCGAACGCGTCCTCGACACCCGCTACCCGGGCACCACTGGCACTCGCCGCATAGCCGCCGGTGACGACCTCGGCCCTATGTGCGGCTGGCTGTTCACCTACGTCATCACCGTCCCGGGTATCCGGCCGGCATCCCGGATGCTCCCCGTGCTCGTGACCGACGACCATGCGGTGAGCCCCGAGGCCGGGGAGGCACTGATAAAGCGCTCCTGCCTGCTCCCCCGGGGAGGCGAACCCGCCATCCCGCCCGATGAGATCCCGTTCGGCAGCCTCGCCGCAGCACAGGCCCTGGCCGACCGGTTCGTGACCGAGGCAGCGGACGCCCTGGAGCGGACAGCCCGGGAACAGGCACGGAGACGCGCAGATCGGGAACGCGGCAAGCTTGAGGCCTACTTCGACTACCGGCAGCGGGCGGCAGCCGACCGGCTGGCGGCCACAGCGGCGACCCTTGCCCGCCTGGAAGCATCGCCAGATGACAGCGAGCGGCGGATCATCCCGGCGTGGCAGGCCAACCTGTCACGGGATCAGCAGCTCGTCAGCGAGCTGGCTGACGAACGCGCACGCCAGCTCACGGACATCGAAAAACTGCTCCACCCGGTGGCCGACTGGGAACTCGTCAGCGCGGGCCGGATAGAGATAATCGCGGACGAGCAGGCCGCTTCCAAGGTCGCCGAGGACCCGGTGCACTGATACAACTCTCGCAGAGCGCAGGCCAGAAGCAACGGCGGGGCTGTCATGCAGGCGTCCGAAAGGTCAAGATGAGCGACCTGGCACAAGATCAACGGCAGGCACGGACGGACCTCGCCGGCGCGCTGCGCGGTGAGCTGCTGGGCCCAGCCGGCGGTGAGGACGAGGAGCTGCCCTCACGGGAAAGGCCGACACTGCGTTACCTCATCGGACGCCTGGCCCCGGCACGGACCGCGGTCTCCGCCGAGGAGGACGAAGGAGCGGGGGAAGCCGCCACCGACGACGACGACACCGATTCCGGCTACGCCTCGCCGATCACGATGGCGATGAATCCCTCGTCGATCGGATTGTCGTTTCTCACCGAGCCCGGCGTCGAGCAGCTTGAGCTCACACTGCGGTGGGCGAGGTATGAGCCGGACGAGCGCGAGGAAACAGGCGAAGACGGCAGGACACGCAGGCACAAGGTCTACCGCCGCCAGCAGGCACACCATGTTGTCGTCCTCCAGCTCCCGGTGGCACCACCGGGGGTTGAGCTGGAACCAGGGATCCGCGCCGAATTCCTCGTGCGCGAGCTGGACGATGGACGTGCCGCGGTATCGGTCTTCCTGGTCAACCGGATCGAGGCACGGATCCCGGAACGCCCGGAGGACGACGAATGGCTGTTCCAGCCCGAGATCTCCGCACGCGCCACCGATCACCGGCCCGCGTTCTCAGCCCGCCGGCTCGAGGACATCGCCTGGACCGACGATCCTGACCTGCTCGCGAGCGAACTGCTGTACTGGAACCGGCCGGAATACGCGACCGGGCACGGCTGCGCAGCGGACTGGACGGCCCCCGACGGGCACCGGGAAGGCGCGACCGAAGTGAGAACGGAGATCTTTCCTGCCTATGAGATAGCCCGGATCGACCCCAGGGAAGACAACGACCGCGGGCTGGACATGCGGATCCTCGGCGGGCCAGGTCCCGGCGCAGTGCCGGGAGAGCAGCTGCGGGAGCTGCTCACTCCCCTGGCCGATCAGTACCTGGCCTGGATCGATCAGCGCCTGCGCGGCGAGATGCTCCCTGACGTGCCGCCCAAGCTGCAGGAACAGGCGCTCGACCACATCGACGCATGCGAGAGAGCGTGCGCGCGGGTACGTGCGGGCATTGAGCTCGTCGCGACGGATCACGCAACACGCGAAGCCTTCTGCTTCGCCAACCGCGCGATGGCCCTGCAGCGGGAACGGTCGGTCAAGTCACTGGCGCGGCGCAGGGGTGAACTCCAGCCCACGTCCGTGACGGCACGCTGGCGGCCGTTCCAGCTCGCGTTCATCCTCCTCAACCTCCCGGCGCTGGCCGACCGCAACCACCGTGACCGGGACGTCGCCGACCTGCTCTGGTTCCCCACAGGTGGCGGCAAGACCGAGGCCTACCTCGGGCTGACCGCATTCACGCTCGCCCACCGCCGGATGCGCAGGCCGGTCACAGGACACCGGGACGACGCCGGCGTGACGGTCCTCATGCGGTACACCCTCCGCCTGCTGACCGTCCAGCAGTTCCAGCGTGCCGCCACCCTCATCTGCGCCTGCGAATATCTGCGCGCCTCTGAAGGTGTACTGGGCGGGGAACGGTTCAGCCTCGGACTGTGGGTGGGCCAGAGTGCCACACCGAACTCCTACGACGACCAGCAGGGCGACCGGGGCGCGAAGCAGGCACTTCAACGCCTGGCCCGGGACCAGCTTCCGCGACGCGGCGGGGGAAGCCCTGTTCAGCTCCTGTACTGCCCATGGTGCGGGGCGCCGCTCACCCACAAGGAACGCGGGGCCAGCGCGGAGAAGCCGATCACCGGCACCTACATGGCTGACGACGACACGGCACGCGTCGAGATCTACTGCCCAGACCAGGCCTGCGACTTTTCATCAGGAATATCTGAGGGAATTCCCGCCCACACCGTGGACGAGCAGGTCTACCGGAACGTCCCCTCGCTGGTGATCGCCACCGTCGACAAGTTCGCCCAGATGCCCTTCAACGGCCGGACGCAGGCCCTGTTCGGCCGCGTGGACCGCCACTGCCCCCGCCACGGGTACCTGACCACCGCCGAGAAGCACCCGGGCTCGCACCGTGCAACCAGGTCAGCGCCGGGAGAGGTGGTGGCATCCGTTCAGCCGTTCGAACCGCCCGACCTGATCATCCAGGATGAACTGCACCTGATCTCCGGGCCGCTCGGCACTCTCGTCGGCCTCTACGAGACCGCGGTGGACATCCTCTCCTCCGTCGCGCTGGAGGGCCGGCGGGTGGGGCCCAAGGTAATCGCCTCCACCGCGACGATCCGGCGCTCGGAACAGCAGATCGGCGCGCTGTTCCGCCGGCGGGCCGCCGTGTTCCCGCCATCGGGCCTGGAGTCGACCGACTCCTGGTTCGGCCGGGAGGTGCCCTGCGACGTGGCACCCGGCCGCCTGTATCTCGGCGTCTGCGCACCCGGGAAATCCGTCAAGACGGCACTCGTACGGGTCTACGCGGCTCTCCTGTCCCGGGCGAAGGCACTGCACGACGCCAGCACCCCGGCCGGGGATCCCTACATGACCCTCGTCGGCTACTTCAACAGCCTCAGGGAACTCGGCGGCGCGCTGCGCCTGATAGAAGACGACGTTCCCGGGCGCATACGCGTCCTGCACCGCCGGGACGGGGCGACGTGGCCTCTGAGGACCCTGTTCGAGCGCGAGGAACTGACCAGCAACAAACAGTCCGAGGAAATCCCCAAGATCATCGACAAGCTTGAGCGGCGGTTCACGTCCGAGCCCCCCAGAGCGGGCGCGTACCCCATCGACACCATCCTCGCGAGCAACATGATCTCCGTCGGAGTCGACATCGACCGGCTCGGGCTCATGGTCGTCAACGGCCAGCCCAAGACCACAGCGGAGTACATCCAGGCCACGAGCCGGATCGGCCGCCAGCCACCGGGGCTGGTCGTCACGGTCTACAACTGGACCCGGCCTCGCGACATCTCACATTACGAACGGTTCCGGGCCTATCACGGGTGCCTGTACCGGAACGTCGAGGCCACCTCGGTGACCCCGTTCTCCCCCCGCGCGAGAGACAAGGGACTCGAAGGGGTCCTCACCTCGGTGGTGCGCTTGGGGGACGGTGATCTCGCCGGGGAGCAGGACGCCGGGAAGTTCGACCGGTCCGATCCCCGGGTGGCGGAGATGGTGGAGCTCATCGCCCACAGGGCGGGAGCAGTGAGCGACAGCGCTGACGCGGCGGCCGAGACGCGGGAGGAGGTGCTGGCCGACCTTGACAAGTGGACCAGCGTCGCCGTGCCGGACATGCTGAGTTACTCATGGCGGGGGCTGGGGGGACAGAAAGGGAGGGAAGCCAAGCCCGACAGGCGGTACCTGCTGGATTCGCAGGAGAGCCGTGTCAAAGAGGGCTCCTTCCAGGCGCCGGGATCACTGCGCGAGGTTGAGAGCGAAGTCCACGTGTACCTGCTCGACACCGAGCTGGCGGCCACGGGGGCCGCGGGCGATGACTGAGCCGGGGAAGCCCCGTAACCCGAAGGTCGGGAAGCTCCGCCCGAGCCAGGTCGTCACGCAGCACGGTCCCGGCGCGGTGGTGGACCTCCCGGAACTGTCGGTGATCGTCGCCGGGACGGACCACTGGTGGGTCAGCGGGATCGACCGTGTCTTCGAACCACGCCTGGAAGCGTTCCTCCACGTGCGCGCGCTGTACCGGCCGCCCCAGCCGGAGCCAGGAAAGTTCGGGGGACTGCCGTCCTTCGTGTTCCCTGAATGGCTCGTCTGCCCCCAGTGCCGACTTCTCGCGCCCTTCCGCAACTTCCATTTCCGCTCGTCCGGCGAGTTCATGTGCACGCGCAACGACGCGCGGCACCGCGGCAGGCCGGCAGCTTTCCCCGCCCGGTTCATGGTCGCGTGCGCGGCCGGGCATCTGGACGACTTCCCGTGGAAGGAGTGGGTGCACGGCACCGGCGGCACCTGTCCCGGGCCTCTCGAGCTGATCGACACCGGCAGCTCCGGAAGCGCGAGTGATCTCATCGTGAAGTGCACGCGCTGCGCGAAAGACAAGCCACTCGGTGACGCCTTCCAGAAGGATGCGATCACCGGCTGCACCGGCCGCCGCCCCTGGCTGTCCCTGAGCCACTATGAGGCAGGATGCGGCCAGAGCGTGAAAACGATCCTCCGCGGTGCCTCCAACGCCTACTTCTCCGTGGTATCCAGCGCGCTCTCGATCCCGCCCTGGTCTGATCCGATCCAGCAGGACCTGGCGCCTTACCGCGAAGCCCTGATGCGGGCCAAGAACCTTGACCATCTCAGGCAGGGCATCGAAGGAGAGTTTTTCGGCGTCGGCGACCTGCTTCAGCGTTACACGGTGGAGCAGCTGTGGAAGGCGCTCCGTGCTGAACCTGAGGAAGAACAGGATCTGAAGCGCCCCGAATACATTGCCTTCCTCCACCCCGAGACGAGGCACGAAACCAAGGCTGAATTCGAGATCTCACCAAGCCCGGCGCCCGACCGCTACAGCACCCAGTTCTCCTCAGTGGTCGCAGCGTCACGGATCCGGGAAGTGCGGGCACTGCGCGGTTTCACCCGGATCGACTCCGTCCCCGACCTCGGCGAGCGCACGGACGTGTCAGAACTCGAGATCCGCATCGCCCCCCTCGGGCTGAAGGACGTGGACTGGCTTCCCGGGATCGACCTCCGCGGCGAAGGCATCTTCCTCCAGCTCAACGCCGCTGTGCTGTCTGAGTGGGAGGGACGGGAGACCGTGGAACGGGAAAGCAGCCGCTTGGCCGCGCAGTTCAGCGAGTGGCGCAAGAGCCGGAGCATGGACGAGCGGCCGTTCCCGGGGATGAGATACGTTCTGCTGCACACGCTGGCCCACGCCCTGATCCGGCAGTTCGCCCTCGACTGCGGCTACTCATCCTCCGCCCTGCGGGAGCGCATCTACTGCAAGACCGGCGCTGACGCCATGGCCGGGCTGCTGATCTACACCGCCAGCACGGATTCCGACGGATCCCTCGGCGGGCTCGTGGCGCAGGCAGCCCCAGACCGCCTCGGCCCCCTGCTCACCGGGGCGCTGCACGAAAGCGCCTTCTGCGCATCCGATCCCCTGTGCGGAGGCGGTGACATAGGGGCCGCCACGAATCTCAACGGCGCCGCGTGTCACGCCTGCCTGCTGCTGGCAGAGACGTCGTGCGAGTTCGGGAACCGGCTGCTGGACAGGGCAACCCTCGTGAACACGCTCGGCGACCGGGGAATGGCGTTCTTCGGGACGACGTGACGCAATGCCCGACCCCCTTGCCGAGTTCGTCATCGAGGAACTCCCCCATCAGGTGGAACAGTTCGCAGATGCACTGGAGCGAGGATCGATCACCCTCACCTCGACACGGTCCCGGCTGCGGTTCGAGTTCACACACGGCCCGCGGTCCCTGGAGCGGATGACCGCCGTCCTGGCCACCTGGCGCCGCGCAGGCGGAACCGAACCACTCCTCGTGCAGGCACTCAGGGGACAGCTCGCGGTACGGCAGGCCGTCGAGAACCGGGGTCCCCGCTGCGAGCTGGTATGGACAGGGAACACAACGGCGGCCGCGGGGGTCCGGTCAACGTTTCCCGTTGTCACGGAGATGCTCAGCTGGGCCCGCCGGTCAGTCCTGGTCGTCACGTACTCCCTGTGGATCGGGGCGGACGTGCAGGCAGTGATCGACCGGCTGGCGGAACTCAGCAGCACAGGGGTTGACATCACCTTCGTCCTCGACAGGAGATACCAAGAAGGCTGGAACGTCAGCCAGCTGAAACAGCGGTGGCCGCCGGGCAGGCGGAAGCCAGCGCTGTACACCTGGCAGCATGAGGACGATGCGATCGCCAAGCTCCACGCCAAGGTCTTGATAGTCGACCGGCGCGATCTCCTGATAACGTCCGCGAACCTCACCGCCCATGGTATGAAAGGCAACCTGGAATTCGGGCTCCGCGTACTCGGGCGCCCAGCCGAAGATGCGAGCAGACACTTCGAAAGCCTTATCCGGAGTGGCACCTTCGAAGAAGAAGCCTGGCCATAACACACGACCGCGCAGAATCGGAAAGGAGCCCGGCGGATGTCTGAATGATCATCCGGTGCGGCTACCTATGCTGTTCGTTCTACCATTTACCTTGGCCGAATGCGGGCTCCCTAGTGCATGGAGCGTCACTGGCTGAGCCAACAGCGGCCGCGGACTTGCCGGTCCCGGCCCAGATCGCGTTGGCGGGCACTCTCTGGCTCAGCCGACGATATGCATCGTCGATGATGACGTAGCGCGTCTCCCTCTGCACTTACGGTACCCGGCTCGCCGAAAGGCTTGGCGAGCAGCAGCCCAAGCCCGCGAAGACCACCTTGTACGCCGACTTCCGGGCACTCGGCTGGCTCCCCGGCACCGACCGGTAGCACCACAGCGGAGATCCTTTGACAGCTGAACGCGCATGCACATTCAGGTGGGCTCGCGGCGGGCCAGGCTCGTGATCTGGCAAACCGATCGCGATCATCTGGAAGGCGGGCGCTATGCCGCGTGCACCGGAATCCAAAGGCCGCCGCCACCTCCCGGTCGGCGCGGCTACGCCGCTCGCGGGCGTCATCGTGTCGAACCTTGTGAACGCCCACGGCACCGGCCAGTGGGTGACCGACCTCGCCGCGCTTACCTTGATCCTCGGGCACGAGGTGCTCATCCACGTCCTTGCCCTGCCCAGGCATCAGCCACCCGGATCCAGCGTCTGCGATGACGCGCGCGGGGAACCCGCCCATCAGGGGTACTGGCCCCGCGATCGGGCAGACCACTGATGCGGCGAAGATGTGATGCCCACGTCCGGGACAGAAGTCGTGCCGCTCGAGGCAAGACCGTCCCTCCGCGTACTCCACCCGCCGGGGCCGGGATCCCCTGCAGCAGGCCTGGCTGAGAACCCGGCCGCCGCGGCGATTCCCGCGGCCCGCCTGCTCGGCGTGACCGGCTGCGCGGTGTCAGCCAGGTGCAGCGAAGACCGCGCGTGCTGCTGCCATCCGGCCGCGTCCGGAAGGCCAGGCAAAATGCGCGCGTCGAAGCGCACGGACACTACCGCTGCCCGTGCGCTGAGGCCCGGCTGCACTGCCACCGCTACGTCGGATCCTGCACGCGGTGCCGGGACTGCCCGTCAACCTGGCCCTGGCCGCCTTGCGCGCGTGCCATGCGGAATCGGGTAGCCCGCCTGACCAGCGAGCAGCAAGAGCAGCCCACCATGCCAGCCCGGGGCCCAGCACTCGACGACCATGGCGAGGTCATCTATGCGGACGACACCAGGCCGCCGGACACCCCTGGTGACGGTCAGCCGGGGCGAAGCGGCCAGCTGGCGCTTACACCAGACCCGGACACGAGTTCCGTCGGCGGCGGAAACCCTTACTGGGGTCACTGGGCGGAATGTCGGCAAAGACCAACCTCTGGTACGCCGACTTCCCGGCGCTCGGCCGGTTTCCGGCACCTGCCAGTAGCACCACGATGGAGATCTGTTATAGCCCTGGCGGGTTTGCGGACCGCTACCCGTCCGTGCCTGTATCCATCGCCGCCAGCAACCGCTGTGCGCGCTCGACGCTGGCCCGGAGGTCGCGTTGGAAGTTTGGGTCGTTCCGCTTTGTGTCGACGTGGGCGGCGATGGCGGTGCGGATCACTTCGGATACCGGCCTGTTCTCCACGCTGGCCACGGTCGCGAGGGCCTCTGCCTGGTCGGCAGGCAGGCGGACTGTCATGGCTTTCGTTGCGTCCTTCACGTAGCCACCGTACCTCCACGATGGCAAGACCACAAGCACCGAGTCACCGTGATACCGTGGTTGCGACCGAGGAGGTTCTTGTGACTGATGACAACCGTGGGCACCCTGCCCGCTTCGACATCCAGATCGACCGTGTCCACTACGCGGTGACCGAGCCGGTGCTGACCGGGGCGCAGCTGCGTGCCCTGCCGTCCCCGCCCGTGCCCGCCGACCGTGACCTGTATGAGGTGCGGCCCGGCCAGGACGACCTGCTCATCGGCGGGGATCAGGAGGTGAAGATGCGCGATGGGCTGCGCTTTTTCACCGCGCCGGGGCACATCAACCCGGGATCGGCCGTGGAGATGTCTCGATGAGCCTGCCGCCTGCCGACGCGGCCTTTCTCGCCGATCGCGGGATCGCCTACACCGTGGAGATGGACGCGGGGATGATCTGCGTGGTCCTGCCGGGCAGGCCGGTGCCCCCGGGATATAACCGGGCGTCGGTGGACCTGCTGCTGCGCCTGCCGCCCGGTTTCCCGGACGTCGCGCCGGACATGTGGTGGGTGGACCCGGCACTGGTGCTGGCTGATGGCCGGCCGGTCGAGGCGACCCAGCTGACCGAGGTATACCTCGGGAGATCCTGGCAGCGCTGGTCGCGGCATTTCACCCCGGGACAGTGGCGCCCTGGCGTCGACAACGTCGAGACCTACCTGGCCCGTATCCGTGGCGAGATGGTCCGCAGCGCGGCAGGTGTCGCGGCGTGAGCAGCGTCACCGTGGTCCTGCCCGAACCGCTGGCCACCCAATTGGCTGAAGCCGCGAGGCGGCCCGTGGAGACGGCCGCAGTTCTCGTGGCCGGTGTAGTGCGTGATGGGCGCCGGCTGCGGCTGCTCGGCCGTGAACTGCATTGGGTCGATGATCATCACTATGCGCACCGCACCGCTACCGGGCTGAGGGTCGCTTCGGCGGGCTACGTGCAGGCGCTCCGGCGTGCCGAGGACCTCGGCTCGGTCGCGGTGTGGGTGCACACGCATCCCGGTGGTGACCCATCGCCGTCCAAGCACGACCGGATCGTCGATGAGTCACTGCAGCCGCTGTTCGCGGTACGCACCGGACAGGACCTGTACAGCAGCCTGGTGATCGCGCCGGCCGCTGCCGGGGCGTGCGCGCCGCTGCGGCTGACCGGCCGGGTCATCGACGATGGCCGTGAACTTGGCGTGCAACGGCTGTGGATCGTCGGTACCCGGTTCCGGGCGGTCACTGCGGCCGACGCCGACGCCGGCCCGGTTCCCGCTCTCTACGACCGGCAGGTCCGGGCCCTGGGCCCGGACATGCAGGCGAACCTGGCGGGACTGCGCGTAGGGCTGATCGGCGCCGGCGGCACCGGATCCGCCGTTGGCGTCCAGCTCGCCCGCCTCGGGATAGGTGAGCTGCTGGTCATCGACCCCGACACCCTCAGTGCCAGTAATGTCACGCGGGTGCATGGCGCGGGCCTCGGTGACGTCGGACGACCCAAGGCCCAGGTACTGGCCGCGCATCTCGAGGCCATCGGGCTCGGCACCCGGGTGGAACCGGTCGTCGGCACCATCGTCGACCAGCCCGTGGCCGCCCGCCTGCGAGGATGCGACATGGTGTTCGGCTGTACCGACGACAACGCAGGCAGGGTGGTGCTGTCCCGGCTGTCCACCTACTACCTCACGCCGGTCATTGACTGCGGTGTCCTGATCAGCAGCGACCACGGAACGCTGAGCGGCATCCACGCGCGGGTGACCGTGCTGTCGCCGGGGTACGGGTGCCTGCTCTGCCGCAGGAGGGTCGACCTGCGCCGCGCTGCCGTCGAGCAGATGGACCCCGGCGAGCGCCGCCGCCTAGCCGACGAAGGCTACGCGCCCGAACTGGCCGGTGTCGAGCCAGCCGTGGTCGCCTACACCACCCTGGTGGCAGCCCTGGCGGTCAATGAGTTGCTCGAACGCCTCGTCGGTTACGGCATAGACCCACCGCCCGGCGAAATCCTCGCCCGCATACACGACCGCGAGCTGTCCACCAACACCCGGCCGGGCAACCCGGGACACTACTGCGCCGAGGGATCTCTGGCCCGCGGCGCCGGAGACCGTGAACCTATGCTGGAGATGACGTGGGCGTCCGGCTGAGGATCACCAGCCTGTACGCGAAGGCCACCCGCCGGAACCTGGTCATCGGCCAGACGGTCGAGGCCGCCGACCTGGTCCCCCGGCACCTTCCGGCGAGGGCAGCCATCCTCGTGGCCAGTAACGGCAGGCCGAGCTGGGCCGCATTCACCTGCCCATGCGGAAACGGCCACCAGCTGATGATCAGCCTGATCGCGCCGCGGCGGGCCAGCTGGCAGCTGAGCGGCCCCCGCCGGGCACCTACCATTCACCCCAGCATCGATGTTGTCGCCGGCGGGCACCGATGCCACTTCTGGATCCGGCGCGGCCACGTCGAGTGGGCCGACCCGCCCCGCACCCGCGCGCATCCGCGCGAGGAGGAAACGTGACCGACCATCCCCCTACCGAGCCTGCGGGGCCATTGAGAGTGCCGGGACAGACACCGCTGTTCCGGGCCTTGCAGGCTGGCCGCTATCAACGACAGGAGCAGATCCGCGCCATCGAGGCCCACACCGGCCGCCGGCTGATCTGCTACGTCAGCGGCCCGGCAGCCCTGGTCAGCAGGGACGATATCCCGCCGCTGTACGACCTGCTCCAGGACATCCGCGAAGGCGACCACCTCGACCTGCTGCTGCACACGATGGGTGGTGACGTTGACGCCGCTGAGCGCATCGTCCTGCTGCTGTACAAGACCATCGGCAAGGACGCGCAGCTCCGGGTCGTCGTGCCGGACAGCGCAAAGAGCGCAGGGACCCTGATCGCCGTGGCAGGCGACAGTATCGTCATGGGACCACCCAGCGAGCTTGGGCCGATCGACCCACAGGTCATCGTAAGTACCTCCAACGGCGAGCAGCTCAGCCGGCCCGCCCAGTCCTACCTCGACGGCCTCACCCACATCATCGAGCAGACCAAGGACATCGAACTGCCCAGCGCCTACGTGCCGCTGCTGGGAAAGTTCGACCCCGCCCTGATCGATGTATGCCGCAAAGCCCTGAATCGTTCCCAGAAATTCGCCGAACGGTTCCTGGCCGAACGGATGCTTCGTGATCAACCAGGCAAGGTCACCCTGGTGGCCAGCAGGCTTAACGACAACAAGCAGTGGCTGTCCCACGGCGCCGTGATCAACTGCGACGAAGCAGCCAGCCTCGGCCTCAGCGTCACCTACCTGCCGACAGATGATCCACTGTGGCAGAGCTACTGGCGGCTGTACTGCCACATAAGGGTCGAACTGCAGAGCCCCTACGACAAGCTCTTTGAGTCGAATTACGCCTCGCTGCATTCAGGGGGCGGTTAGACCGAAGTTACGGCTGTTTCTGATGCCGAGACCGCCGCTGATCTGCTGCTTCGCCGTTTGCGGCGGTGTCTGTCCTGGCTACTTCCGCAGGGTGAGCGGGATCGGGGCGCCGATGAGGTCGAAAGCCTGGCGCTGCTCGCTGGTCGGCTCGGTGAGGACGGGGATTTCGGCGGGCGCGCCGGCGAACTGGAGCTGGTTGCGGGTCAGGGTGGCGAGGTGGGCGAGCAGGCCGCCGAAGCTGCGGTAGGGGCGGCCGTTGGCGTCGTGCTGGCGGGAGGCTTTCGCGTCGGCGGATGCCGAGCGGCGTGCGGGGGTGACGGGGTTCGCCTGGGCGGGCGGGTCCTCGTCGGTGTAGGTCAGGGGTGCCCAGGCCTGGCGCAGGTGCCAGGTGAGGTAGGCGGCGAGCATGCAGATCAGGACGTGGCCCTTGACGCGTTTCTCCAGCCGGTGAAAAACCGGGCGCAGGTCCAGGTCGTCGGACTTGATGTGGCGGAAGTCGCGCTCGACGTATTTGAGGTTCTTGTAGGCGGTGACCGCGTCGGCGGTGCCGAGGGTCTCGGCGGGGACGGGGGTGCGGATGACGTAGATGCCGTCGAGCCGGGCCTCGTCGTCGATCTGCGCCTGCCTCCGCTCGACGGCGAGGCTGTCATCGGTGATGGTGACGTCGAGGTGCTTGGCCATCTTGTATTTCCCGATGACCTTGCCGACGGCGGTGCCGATCTTGTCCGCGCCGGACAGCCGCCCCGCGGCGACGCGGGCGATGACCGGGGCGAGGAGCTTCTCGGTGGCCGTCAGGAGGGCCTCGCGCTTGCGGGCGCGCTCGTCGGCCAGGGCGGGGTTGCGGCAGGCGACGAGGCGCTCGCCGGGGAAGTCGGGCGAGGTGATCTCGGCGAGGTCCTGCTCGCCGGACAGCGACAGCTGCAGCGGGCCGTCGTCGGCCATCAGCGCGCGGATCTGCGGGGAGCGCAGCGCGGTGATCCACCCGTACTTGCCGTCGAGCTCGCGGAGGGCGTCGATGCGGGCGCTGGTGATCATGCCGCGGTCGCCGACCATGACCATCTTCCGCAGCCCGAACCCGTTCCGCACGACCTCGGCGATCTGCGTGAACGCCGTGGGGTCGGCGGTGTTCCCCTTGAGGACCCGGACCGCGACCGGGCGGCCCTGCGGGTCGGTGAGCAGCCCGTACTCGATCTGCACCTTGCCCTTCTTCCCGTCGCGGGAGTAGCCGCGCACCCCGAGCGGGCAGTGCGAGCCTTCCAGCCACGAGCTCGACAGGTCGAACAGCGCCATCCGTGACGGGTTCGCCTGCGGGGCGAGGTGCCGGCGGGCGAGGCTCTTCTCGATGGCGTCCTGCCGCCCTTCCAGCCAGTCCATCGCCGCGTACGCGTCGTCGGTGGTCGCGTCCTCGATGCCGAGGTCGGGGCCGAGGGTCGTGTCGGGCCACCAGGCGAGCGTGGACAGCTTCGACCCCGGGTGCGTGACGCGGGAGATGACGAGGGCCAGGGCGAGGTCACGCTGGGGGCCCGCCGGGCCCAGGAGCCGCGGCATCCCGAGTCTCGCGGCCATCGCCATGGCGGCGGCGACGTGGCCGTGGGGCAGCGACCGGGTGACGGTCACCGCGGGGGCGCCCTGCGCCGGGGCGAGGGCCTCGCCGCGCAGCGCGGCCTCGACGGTGTCGACCATGTGGTCGGGGAGCTTCGACAGGTTGGCGAGGGTCTCGTGCTTGACCTTGCCGTCCTCGCGGTAGGTGCGGCGCAGCAGCCGCGACTCGTACTCCCGGCACCGGCCCTGCTTGTCGGTGTGCGAACTCTTGATCCTGGCCACGTGCATCGCCGTCGGCTGCTCCAGCATGACCGAATCGTAACAGTGTGCAGCCGGGAAACTGTGGCGACACGCCAAGATTTTCCTGGCTACACGATGAGATCACAGAGAAGCTCGCGTGCCTGGTAAGGCACGAGATTCCTACTCGGAGACCCCGTAACTTCGGGTTAGAGATGAAGCTGATCAGTGACGTCGGGCCTGACGCCGGATACGGCAACGTGACCGCTGCGCACCTGGCGGCTTCGGCGTCGGCCTTGACCGAGCTAGGGATCCGATACCAGGCCGAGCCGGAAGATGGAACTGACGTGATTCTTCCTGGTCTCCGTAATGGCGACGGTCAGGCTGCTGGCGGTCGGCCTGGGGCGCTGTCGACTAGGTCGGACCAGTCGAGGCAGTAGCCGTCCCACGGCCCGGCCCAGTCCCATCCGGTGCGGTCACCTGAGGCGTTTCGGGCCTGATTGGCTAGATCGGGCAGAACGTCCGGGAGGTGGGGGAGAGCAGCGATGATCTGTGTTCTGTGGCGTTCTGCGGTGCGGGAGCGGGACAGGAGGCTGGCCATTTCGCGGTCCGGGACGACGACGTGGCAGTAGGGCACGGCCATGCTGAGCGCGTCGATGTCGTGGATCGCGTTCATGGTCCAAGGCTTAGAAGCGTTGCGGAACAGCTCGACCTTCAGGTCGACGGCGATCCGCAGGGAGGGGACTGCGTCAGCGAACGCGACCATGCGGCGGCGGGACTTGTTCGGGCGGGCCGGGTCGTATCCGACTTCGCGGTTGAGGTTGATGCGGTACTCGCTGATCAGTGCCTGGAACATGGCCCGGTGCTCGTGGAGCAGTTCGCGAGCCTGGAGGCGGACACGCAGCTCTGCCTTGCTGGCGGGATGGTCGGCGAGTATGTCGACGTAACTCGCTTCCCATTCCAGCCTGCTTGCCTCGACCTCGTCCATCGCTTCGGGCCGGTAGCCGTATTGATCCCGCAGCTCACCGATCTCTTCATCACCCGGGCCTGCCAGCATCCTCACCTCGGTGAGCTGGTTGGCCTTGCGGAGGAACTCCGGCATTCCCTCGACGGTGGCCGGATCCACCACGGCTCCGTCCGGGCCGCGCAGGACTCCATGGCCGGGCTCGCCATCGAACGCCCAGCGGACGCCGGTGCCCAGGACCTCCGGTGGCTGGGGCCGGAAGGCGGGCCGGCCGAAGGACAGGTGCGTGGCGTGGAGCATCTGGTGGCGCAGCAGGACCTTGCGCGAGCGCAGGGTGCGGCAGTGGGAGATGGACGCCATGGTCCGGGCAAGGTCGAGCCGCTGCCGCGGGCTGGTGATCTTGGTCGTCTCGATGTGATGGGTCGTGGAGAGGGGGAACGCCACACCGTCCGCCGCGGCATCTCGGACCGCAGCCAGCACCCGGAGGTCGGAGGCCTCTCGCGGCTTCCCGTTGGCGGCCCTCGCAAGGCGGATCCACACCCACTGGTCCAGGTAGACGCACGGCCTCGCCGGTTGCAGATCCGGGAAACTGGGGCCGGAGGAGTCGTTCACGTCAATCATCATTTCAGTCAGTCAGGCGTCCCGCGACTGAGTATTGATCTTGGCAATGTGACGGCGCTGGGCCTCTGATCTGAACATGCCATTTCCCCATGGACCTCGCGGGGCGCGGCCCTGGCCTGCGGCGGGGAGAACCCAGGATTGACCGGGCTGTTGACGATCACGAGGCACCCGCTGATCAGGTCCGCTGGACCGTACCAGGCAGCCTGCCCGGCGCTGCGTCCGGCGAACCCCGCACGCGGCGGGTGCCATGCTCGATCACGGCAAGGACGTAAACCTTGGCGCCGTTGAGTAGGTCAGTGGTGAAGAACTCAATCCCCAGGATCCCCTGCGCCTGGGACCGCGGAAACTCCGGCCAGCCGGGCCCATCCCGGCGCGGCGCCGGGCCGGTCCCCGCGCCCTTCAGGATCTGCCACACACTGAACGCCGCCACGGCGACACCGAACCCCGCCAGCTCACCCTGGATCCGCCTGTAACCCCATGATTCAGTCTCCGGCGCCAGCCTCAGCACCACCGACCGCACCTTGCGGCACGCCGACGGCCGGCCGGACCTTCCCTGGCGCGACCGGCGCGCCCACCGGCGGCGGACGATGTCGCGGTGTCAGCGCAAGATCGTGCCCGGGTCACGATCAACTGCATCACGGCGAGGTGCCCATGGGCACCGTCCCGGCGGGCAGCGCCAGCCACGCCCGGTCCGGCCACGTCAGACGCGAATGAGCACGAGGATGCTCACGCTCGGCCTGGAGCGAGCTGATAGCGCAGCATCAAAATCTCGGCGTTCTTCCACCACGACTCGCGGCGCGGCAAACCCAGCAGCGACACCGCCCGGGTAACAATCAGGAAGACCAGCTTCAAGCCCGCAAACCCAAGATCATCGCACGTCCGGCCAGGCCAGGACCCGCCAGCCACGTGCCGGACACGGAACCGGCGTCCAGCGGACGCATCTGCCCAGGTGGCACAGGTTTTCGGCACCCACAGGTCAGCAGCGGTACGCCAGGCGGCATCAAACAGCAACGCGTACTCGTCTGGATCTCCCGCCGATGGAAGATCGGCAGTGTCCTCCAGCCACCGGGTTACAGCGTCGTGGACAAGCGGATCAGCCGGATTGAGCTGACCCGCCTCGACAACACTTTTCCCATACATCGCCTCGTGTCGCGCAACCGCGGAGCCGGCCATCCGCCGGAACCGCCCGGCGGGCGACCACCTACCACCGGGCAGGCTCGTGCTCACGTGGTCACCTCCGGCCCGCTCGGGGGGCACATTGGGGAGCTTCAGCTGTAGCGCTTCACCACCTGAGGGTCGCAGTCGATAAAGAAGTCGCCCGAGGGAGCCTCGTACATCGTCGCGAACAGGTTCGCCACCAGGTTCTGCCGGTACTGCTCAGCCTGCACATCGTGGCTGACACCCAGCTCCTGGAGGCGCTGAGCGGCCTTGGCGACGGCGTTTTCCCGTGTCTCGGCGACCACGGCAACGGTGCCCCATGGCTGGCCAGCCGGGCCCACTGCGGTGCTGATCCAAAGTTTCACTATGATTCCGTCCTACTTGTCACTTGTCACTTGTCACACTTCCATGGACCTGAACAGCGCCATTCATAGTCCCAAAGCCCGGCCGGGCGGGTATCGCAGTCCTCGCACATGGGAGCCCGCTGACCCCTGCGATAGGCGCTGGCATCCGCGAGGCCCTTGAGCATCGTGGCGAGCCGGGCACCGTCGAGAGCGGCGGCGCAGGTAACCATTCTGCGACCACGGCGACGGTCTGCACGCACCAGCCGCAGTCCCGCATGGCTCGCCGCCGCATGCCACAGCTTCGCCGCCGACATACCTGACCAGCTCGCCGGCCTCGCTCACTGGCGCACCGCCGCGCACCTGCGGGCGGACAGCCAGACCCGCGCACACTGATCCAGATCACTACCGGGATCGCCGGACGCTACAACGTCAGTCGCTGACGCCCAAAGCCGAACCTCTTTCCTGCGTTCCGCAGATGAGGGCCTGTTCTAGGTACGGGATTCGGTAACGTCGCAGGTCACGGCGTCGGAGGGGTCACGGAACCGTGAAATTGCCTAGTAACACGTTTCGGTTGGTTACATAGCGTTGACGTGCGGAAAGACTGATATGGTCTAGAGCTATGTACGTGAGGACGACATCGCGGCGGGCGAAGGACGGCACCGCGGTCCGCTACCTGCAGCTGGCGCACAACGAGTGGGACGTCGCGGCGGGGATTTCCCGGCCGAAAATCTTGTTCTCGTTCGGCCGCGAGGACGCCCTGGACC
>Ga0307372_10001263_pt1 | contig 44502 bp, 34 predicted proteins | sample OX1MG_FD_202533 | JGI IMG/M metagenome (GOLD analysis project Ga0307372, IMG submission 202533) | Soil microbial communities from Risofladan, Vaasa, Finland - OX-1 | ecosystem: Environmental > Terrestrial > Soil > Coastal area > Acid sulfate soil | place: Finland: Risofladan, Vaasa | collected...
CCAGGCCAACGGAGTGTTGGCTTTTGTTTTTTGGCCTGATTTTATCCTGGCTCAGACCTTCCAGGGCCTGCAACCACGAACTCAACGACGCCTGTCGAACCTAATTCACCCCCGTCTAGGAGCCAGTATAACAGATGCCGGACGGCGGCGCAACGCGCGGGATTTCCTATAATGTTTCCGTGATGATTTTGGCGCCGCTCTTGGCCGGATGGCTTTGGGCGCCCAACGCCTGCGCGGCCGTGGTGCAGTCGCCGGTGCTCTGGCAGGAGCGCTACTATTTCGACGCGCTTTTGCAGGCCCGCGACCGCCAGGAGCGCGAGGAAAGCGATCCCGAGATGGTGCCGGTGCTCCAAGCCATCGCGGGCCAGGTGGCCCAGCAGGACCTCAACTTAAGGCGCCTCGGGCTCTACGTGGACGCGCAGAAGGGCAACGTGCGCTTCGCCTTCGCGCAGAAAGATCCCGGCCCCAGCGTGAAGGTCATCCTCTCCAACCTCATGACGCTCACGCGCGGCGCCGGGCAGATCGGCAACAACCTCGACTATCTCGCGGTGCGCTGCCGCCTGGCCTCCTCGCAGGCCCTGTCCGATCCCAAAATGGAGCAGGCCAGCCTCATCATCCTGGCGGAAATCCGCCAGCTGCAGCTGGATCTCAATTCCGTCTATCTCGACTCGGTCGCGGTGCAGAAGGCCGGCTGGCAGTTCTCGCGCCCGAAGGACAAATATCTGAGAAGCTCCGTGTGGATGCTGGTCGAAAGCATACGCCGCGTGCAAAACTCAGTATACTCCGTCTATGACGCCGCCCGTGATCTCGCGCTGCGCTGCCGTTAGCCTGGCCGCCGTCCTGTGCGCCTCCGGGGCCTGGGCGTCGGCCGCCGGGCCCGCCGCCAAGGCCGTCTCCTTTAAAACTTCCGACGGCTGGACCATCTCGGCGCTCTACCACCCGCCCCGGCGCGGCGCCGAGGTGGCCGTGCTCATCCACGGCTTGGGATCTAGCAGCAACGAGTGGGGCGGCTTTTCCCCGGATTTGTGGCGCCTGGGCCTGGGGACCTTGGCCATCGATTTGCGCGGCCACGGCCGGAGCCTTTTGGGCCCGCGCGGCGCGGAGGGCTGGCAGGATTTCGACGCGACGGGCGAGTGGCCCAAGGCGGTCAATGATCTTTTGGCCGCCGCGGCGTACCTGCGCCGGCGCGGCATCCCGTCCAGCCGCGTCGTGTTCATCGGCGCTTCGGTCGGCGCGAATTTGGCCTCGCAGGCCGCGGCCAAGCTCAAGTCCTCGCCCTGGACCGCGCTGCTTTCTCCCGGCGAGGACTACCACGGCATTTTGCCGGCTGATTTATCCGGGCGGCGCGTGCTTCTCGCGGCCTCGCCGCCCGACGCCTACGCCTACGGCACCTGCCTGGAGATGGCCGGCCGCATGAGCGGTTCCGTTTTTCTGGCCGCGCGGGACGGCCACGGCGTGCAGATGTTCAAGGACGCGCGCTTCACCGCGGCTTTTTTGAAATGGATCCGGGACGTTTCGTCGCCGGCGCCGCGCCGTCGCGCCCCCTGATTTTGCTAAAATAGCGCCGAGATAAAAACATGCCTTCCGCTCTTAAAACCCTGGAATTTTTCGCCGCCGCCTGCGTCACGGCGGAGTTCGTCGGCTACTGGCTGCACATCCTGCTGCACAGCGACAAAATCAAGTTCCTCAGCCGCAGCCACATGATCCACCACCTGATCAGCTACCCGCCGGACAAGCCCATGCGCCCGTCCGAGGAGTACATGCTCTCGACCCAGGGCCGGGCCAGCGTGTTGGGCATCGGCATGGAGTGGCTTGCTCCCATCGCCGCCATCATGTCGGCCCTTGAGCTCGCGCTTAGGGCCGCGGGAGCCTCCGCCCTGCACCAGGCCGTCTTCGTGGTCACCGCCTTGGGCTGGGGCACCGCGATGTTCTGGTACATGCACGACGCCATGCACTTGAAGCGCTTTTGGATGGAGAAAAATACCGCGCTGGGCCGCTGGTTCCTGCGCGCCCGCAAGCGCCACGACATCCACCACATGCGCATCGCCGATTCGGGGCTCATGAACCGGAATTTCGGAATCTGCTTCTTTTTCTTCGACTGGGTTTTCGGGAGCCTGCAGCCCGAGCACGAGAAGTTCAACCTTGCGGGCTACGAGGCGGCCAAGAAGCGGTTTTCCTACCTGTACCAACGAGACGAAGAGCGCGGCGCCCGCCAGAAAGCGGCTTACTAGCCCGGCCCGCCCTCTTCGCCGAAATTTATGCCGAACGCGACGACCATCCCGGACTCTCTCGAACGGATCAACGGCGAGGCCCTGCGCGTGCGCTGGCAGGACGGCCACGAGAGCGTCTATCCCGTCCGCTACCTGCGCCAGCGCTGCCCGTGCGCGGGCTGCGTGGACGAGCTTTCCGGCCGGCGCCTCTTGGCGCCGGAGAGCGTCGGCGCGGATTTGCAGGCGCTGGGCGCCGCGCTGGTGGGCAACTACGCCGTGAGCTTTTCCTTCTCGGACGGCCACGGCTCGGGCATCTACACGTTCGAGGCGCTGCGCCGCTTGTGCCCGTGCGCGGAATGCTCCTGCCTGCAACCCAAGGAGGCGCGGCCATGAGCGCGGGATACAAGACCATCATCGAGCCTTTCAAGATTAAAAGCGTCGAGCCGCTGGGTTTCACAGAGCCCTCGGAGCGCGAGGAAGTCCTGCGCCGCGCGGGCTACAATCTCTTCAACATCCCGGCCGACAAGGTGCTCATCGATCTGCTGACCGACTCCGGCACGGCGGCGATGTCCGCGGAGCAGTGGAGCGCGATCATGCGCGGCGACGAGTCCTACGCCGGGGCCAAGAGCTTTTTCCGCTTCGAGGCGGCCGTGCGCGATTTGACCGGCTACAAGCACGTCCTGCCCGCGCACCAGGGCCGCGCCGCGGAGAGAATTCTGATGGGCGTCATCGCCAAGCCCGGCAAGACCGTCATCGCCAACTCCCATTTCGACACCACCCGCGCCAACGTCGAGGCCGCGGGCGCCCGGGCGCTGGACTTGCCCGCGCCGGGCGCGCTCGATTTCGGCCGGGGCGCCCCTTTTAAGGGCGACATGGACGCCGCGGCCCTGGAGAAAAAAATCCGGGAGCTGGGCGCGGCCAACGTGCCGCTCATCATCATGACGGTGACCAACAACTCCCTGGGCGGCCAGCCCGCGTCCCTGAAGAACCTGCACGAGGTCTCGGGCGTGGCCCGCGCGCACAAGATTCCGCTCTTTTTAGACGCCGCGCGCTTCGCCGAGAACGCCTACTTCATCAAGCTGCGCGAAAAGGGCCAGGAGAAGCGCAGCGCCCGGGACATCGCGCGCGAGATGTTTGCCTGCGCGTCCGGCTGCCTCATGAGCGCCAAGAAAGACGCCCTGGTCAACATCGGCGGATTTTTGGCCTTAAACGACGACGAGTGGGCGCGCGCGGCGCGGGCGCTGCTGATTTTGGGCGAGGGCTTTTCCACCTACGGCGGCTTGGCCGGCCGGGATTTGGAAGCCATGGCCCAGGGGCTGGTCGAAGTCTTGGACGAGAAATATCTCGCCTACCGCCTGCGCTCGGTCGAGTACCTGGGCGAGGGACTGCGCCGGAGCGGCGTTCCCATCGTCGAGCCGCCGGGCGGCCACGCCGTCTACGTGGACGCCAAGCGCTTTTTGCCCCACATCCCGCCCGAGCGCTATCCGGCGCAGGCCCTGGCGTGCGAGCTCTACCGCCAAGCCGGCATCCGCTCGGTCGAAATCGGCTCGCTGATGTTCGGCCAGGACGGCCCGGAGGGGTTCGTCGCGGCGCCCATGGAGCTTTTGCGCCTGGCCGTGCCGCGGCGGGTCTACACCCAGAGCCACATCGATTTCGTCATCGAGGTCTTCGCGGATTTGGCCCGGCGGCGCCAGGACATTCGCGGCCTGCGCGTGGTGGACGACCCCAAGGTCCTGCGCCACTTCACGGCCCGGCTTGAGCCCGTCCCGGCTTGAACTAATCATGGAAGCGCCCGGCAAGATTCTCGTCCTCACCACGGACCGCGCGCTGGCGGACGAGGCGGCGTCCCTGTTTTCCCGCCGCGGCGCCGAGGTCTTGGTCGCGGCTAATCTGGCGGCGGCCCAGGCTAGGATGGCGTCCGAGAAAATCCTGGCGGTCGTCGCGGACGCCGCGCGCATCGGCGCCGCGGAGCGGTTCAACTTGCTCCAGGTTCAGGCGCAGAAAAACTTTCCGCTCTTCATCCTGGAGACCCTGGGCACGCTCTCGCCCCTGGAGACCTCGTCCCTGCGCCGCCTGCCTTGGCCGCTGCCGCAGGGCTTCGCGGATCTGGTGCGCACCGCGGCCAAGCCGGTCATCTTTCTCGCGGATCAAACCATGTTCGCCAGCCGGGCCCTTCACGTCCTGCTGCAGCAGGCGGGGCTTCAGCCGCTCATTCTTGACTCGGTCGTGGGCCTGGGCGAGACGCTCACGGCCACGCCGACGCGGACAAAAAGCCTTTGGGAAAAACTCACCGGAGGCGACGGCGGCGCGGGCGAGGAGGCGAAGCCCCGCGTCGCGGTGGCGCAGTTCACCGGAGATTTGAACGCGGCCGCGATTTTCGACGCGCGCCTGCGCCAGACTCTGCCCAACGCGGCCTGCTACCACGTCTCGGGCCTTGAGGCTCCGCGGGCGGCCGCGGCGGCGCTCCGGGAGAAGCGCCCGGCCATTTTGCTGCGGGAGGACCTGCGCCGCGTTCCCGCGCTGCTCTTCGACGGGGAAACGGCGGCGCGCCCGGCCCCGGATCGCGGCGCCAAAATTCTCCTGGTCGACAACTACAAGCCCTCGCTTGATTCCCTGGCCCAGGCCCTGGCCGCGGCCAAATACGAGGTGGTCGCGACCATGGACGGCAACCAGGCCCTGGCCGCGGCGCAAAACCCCGGCAGCTTTCATTTGGCCGTCATCGGCGCGGCCCTGGCCTACACCCAGCGCACCGGCGCGGACCTGGCCCTGGCCCTGCGCGAGCGGGATCCCGACCTGCGCATCATCTTCATGGTCGATCAGTACCCGCTGCAGTCCGCGCTCAAGGGCATGAGCCAGGTCGTGGAGTTGGGCCTGGATGACGCGCTCTTAAAGCCCGTTGAGTCCTCTCGCCTCATCTTCTCCATCCAGCGAGCGCTGGAGCGGCGCTTCCTGCTGATGGAGAACGCCCGGCTCTTGAAGGAAGTCCAGGAGTCCAACCGCCAGCTGGCGCAGATCAACGCCTTTCAAAAAAAATTCTTCGCCATGGTGGCGCACGACGTCAAGAATCCCTTGACCGCGATTCTGGGCTACGCGGAAATCCTGCACTCCAAGCTGGCCGACCGGCCGGCGGATTTGAAGAACATCTCGCACGTCTATTCCGCGGCCAAAACGCTCAATATCCTCATTTCCGACCTGGTGGACTTGGCCGCCATCGAATCGGGCAAGCTGCGCGTGACCATGGGCCCCATGGACCTGGCCGCGGTCATCGCCGAGGTGCGCTCGCGCATCGAGATTGCGGCCGCGCAGAGAAAAATCGTGTTCTCGGTCGAGATGCCGCCGGCCCTGCCGCCGATGGTGGGCGACGCGGCCCGGCTGGGACAGGTCATCCAGAACCTCTGCACCAACGCCATCCAGTACACCAAGGAAGGAGGCAAGGTCTCCGTCATCATCCAGGCCGGGCCGGACAAGGTCGTGGTCAGCGTCAAGGACACCGGCATCGGCATCTCCAAGCAGGATTTGCCGCGCGTCTTCGAGCGGTTCTTCCAGAGCGAGCAGGCGCAGGCCATGAGGAAGGCGGGCTTCGGCCTCGGCCTCAAGATCGCGCGCGAAATCGTGCAGATGCACGGCGGAACCATCGGCGTCGAGTCGGAACTGGGCGTAGGCACCCGCTTTTACTTCACCCTGCCCGTTCCAAAGCCCCAGTGAAGTCGCCCTGGGAGGCCCTGGAGCCAAGCCTCTCCCGCGGCGCGCTCAAGCTTTCTCCCGCCGATTTGGACGCCTATTCCTACGACGCCGCGCCCATCCGCTCCCGGCCGGACGCCGTCGTCCTGGCCGGCCGGGAAGAGGACGCCGCCGAGGCGGTGCGGTTTTGCGCCCAACGCGGCCTGGCCTACACCGCGCGCGGCGCGGGCACCAACCTTTCCGGGGGCGCCGTGCCCCTCTCCGGCGGCGCGGTCGTCTCGCTGGCCCGGATGAACCGGGTCTTGGCGGTGGACACGGCCGCGCGGCAGGCCCTGGTCGAGCCCGGCGCGGTCAACGCCGTCTTGCAGAAGGAACTCGAAAAGGAAAATTATTTTTACGCCCCGGACCCGGCCAGCTGGAAAGTATCCACGCTGGGCGGAAACATCGCGGAAAATGCCGGCGGACCGCGGTGCCTCAAGTACGGCGTGACCACCAACCACGTCCTGTCTCTTGAGGCGGTGATGCCGGACGGAACTCTCGGTTCCTTCTCCCACGCGGACCCCGGCCCCGATATGATGAGCCTCCTGGTCGGCTCGGAAGGCACTTTGGGGCTGGTCACCAAGGCCCGCTTGAAGATCGCGCCCGCGCCGCGCGCGGTGGCGACGTTTTTAGCCGGGTTTTCTTCGGTCGAGAGCGCGATGGACTGCGTCTCCGCCGTCATCGCCGCGGGCGTCATCCCGCGCGCCATGGAGGCGATGGACGACGTGCTGGTCAAGCTCATCGAGGCGCGCTCTCCCTGCGGCTATCCCGGAACCCCGGCGGTGCTCCTTATCGAGCTCGACGGCGAGGCGGGGCAGGTGGACGACGAGGCGACGCGGGTCGGGGCCCTGTGCCGCGCCCAAGGAGCCCTGGATTTGCGCGCGGCCCGCGACGCGCGGGAGCGCGACAGGTTGTGGGAAGGCCGCCGCGGCGCTTACGCGGCCATGGCCCGCTTGGCGCCCAACGTGCTGGTCGAGGACGGCGCCGTGCCCCGGCCCAAGCTCTCCGAGGTCGTGCGCCGCATCCGGCAGGTCGCGGCGCGCCGCGGGCTCAAGACCCCGCTTTTGTTCCACGCGGGCGACGGCAACATCCACCCGCACCTGACCTACGACGAGCGGGACGCCGCGGCCGCCCGCCTCGCGCACGAGACCGGCCAGGAAATGCTCCAAGCCTGCATCGATTTGGGGGGCTCCATCTCGGGCGAGCACGGCATCGGCTGCGACAAGCGCGCGGCCATGGCCCGGCTTTTCGGCCGCGCGGAGCTGGAGTGCTTCAGGCGGATGAAAAAAGCCCTGGACCCCGGATTGCTGGCCAATCCGGACAAGGTCATCCCTTTGCCCGCCGAGGAAGCCGCCGCGGGGCCGGGCCGTCCGCCGCGGCCGCTCTCGCCCTACGCGGCGCATCTCGCGGAAAAAATCAAGGCCGGCGCGGCCCAGGGGCGCCGCTTCGCGATCGCGGGCAGCGGATCTAAGTGGAGAAATCCGGCGCCGGCGGATCTCATTTCTCTTGAAACGCCGGGGCTCAACGCGATTTTGGACTTGGACGCGGGAAACATGACGCTCACCGTCGAGGCCGGGATTTCCCTTGAAGTCCTGCATTGGGAGCTGGAAAAGCGCGGGCTCTTTCTCGGGCTTCCCAAGGCGCCGGGCACCTTGGGGGGATTTCTGGCCGCGAAGGCCTGGCCCGACGCGCGGCAGGAGTTGCTGGGCATGAGACTTTTGCTTGCCGGCGGCGATGCCGCGGATTTCGGCGGCAAGGTGGTCAAGAACGTGGCGGGCTACGACATCCCGCGGCTGATGATGGGCTCCTGGGGCGCCTTCGGCCTCATCGTGGACGCGACGCTTCGGCTTTACGCCCGGCCGCAGGGCAAGGCCGCGGCCGCCGGAGCGCCGGAACTTTTTAAGCCCAACGCCTGGCACCGGAAGCTTAAATCCGCGTTCGACGCGGAGAACCGCTTCAACCCTTGGATTTTCGCGCCCTGACCGCCATGTCCGAGACCGCCGGAAAACTGCAGACGGATTTGGGCGAGCGCTCGACCTACGACGCCGCGAGCCAATGCTCGCGCTGCGGCTACTGCGAGCAGTCCTGCCCGACCTACGTCGCCACGGGCCGGGAGCCGATCTCGGCCCGAGGACGCAACCAACTCGTGCGCCTGATGCTGGAGGGCCGCGCGCCCGACCGCGAGTCCGTCAAGGAAGCGCTCTCCACCTGCCTTTTGTGCGGCGCCTGCTCCACGGCCTGCTACGCCCAGGTGCCGACCGCGGACATCGTCCTGGAGGGCCGCCGGATGCTGGAACCCGAGCCCCCGTTGGCCGCGCGGATTCTGGGCCGGCTGGCGGTCCGCCGTCCGCGCGCTCTCGCCTTCCTTCTTAAAATCGGCTACGCGTTCAAGCGCACGGGGATCTCGCGTTTGGGCCGGCCGTTCTTGAAGGCCGCGGGCCTGGGCGCCTTGGCCGAGGCCGACGCCTCCATGGACGAAGCCCCGCGGAAATTCCTCGTTGATTCGCTGCGCCGCCGCCCGGCGCTGGAAAAACCGGCGTGGCTTTATTTCGCCGCCTGCGGACCCAACTACGTTTTGCCGCGCGTCGGCTTGGCGACCTGGACGGTGTTGGAGCGCCAACTGGGACCCGGGCGCTTCCTTAATAATGCCTGCTGCGGGCTTTTGAGCTACAACTACGGAAGCTTAGAAGACGCGCGCGACGGGGCCCGGCGGACCATCGAACGCTGGGAATCCCTCGGAAACCGGGAGGCGCCCGTGGTGGCCGACTGCTCTTCCTGCGCGGACTTCTTGAAGCGCTACCCGCGCCTTTTCCTGGACGCTCCGGAGTGGAAGGCGCGGGCCGAGGCTTTCTCCTCTCGCGTGCGCGACGTCATCGAGCTTTTGGGCGCGGACGCCCAGGCGTCCGCAACCGGCGCGGGAGCCGTCGTCTACCACGAATCGTGCCGCGCCAAGCACGGCCAAGGGTTGGCCGCGCCCGTGGAAACGCTGCGCCGCGCCTGCGGCGAGGGCTACCGCGCGCTAACCGAGTCGGACGTGTGCTGCGGCGGCGCCGGGGCGTTTTCCTTCCTGCATCCGGAGCTTTCCGATGAAGTCCTGCGGCGCAAAATCGCCAACATCGCGCGGAGCGGGGCGGACGTCGTGCTGGCCAGCTCCACCTCGTGCCTGCTTCAGCTTGCCCGGGGTCTTCGTAAATACTATCCTCAAGCGCGGGCCGCTCATTTAACCGAATTCCTCGCGCAGTCGCTCGCGCCAAACAATGGGACGAAGACAAGAGCTTGAGAGGCGCCAGAATCTCCTGGCCCGGTTCGGGCGGCTCATCGCGGCCGAGACGCGCCTGGAGTCCCTGCTCTCGCTCATTTCCGAGGAGCTCAAAAACATCCTTTCCGCGGATCGCTGCCTGGTTTTCCTCATTGACCCTTATAAAGGAGAGCTTTGGACCCGCGTCATCGTGGGGAACGAAGACAAGATTCTGCGCGTTCCGGTCGGCCGCGGCGTGGCCGGCTTTGTGGCCAAGACCGGCAGCGCGGTCAACCTCCATTCCGCCTACCGCGACGCGCGCTTTACGGAGGATTTGGACCGGCTGACGGGCTACCAGACCAAGACGGTGCTGGCCGTCCCGCTGACCGGGCACGACGGCAGCATCCTGGGCGTCTTCGAGGTCTTGAACAAGCTCAAGGGGGCGTTCACCGAGGAAGACGAAGGGCTTTTGCGCATCCTGGCGACCATGGCCGCCTCCTTCGTCGAGAACGCGACGCTCTACAACGATTTGCGGCGCTCCCACGTGGAGACCATCTACCGCATGGCCTTGGTGGCCGAGTTCCGGGATCAAAAGGACACCGGCCGGCATCTGCGCCGCATGAGCCGGTTCTCCGGCATTTTGGCCCGGGCCATGGGCCTCTCCGAGGCCGAGGCGGAGGACATCCGCTACGCCGCGCCGCTCCACGACATCGGCAAGGTCGCCATCCCCGACTCCATCCTGAGAAAGCCCGGCGCGCTGACGGCGGAGGAATACGAGGAGATGAAGCGCCACACCATCTACGGCGGGCAGATGCTGGCCAACGCCGAGAGCCGGCTGCTGCGCTTGGCCTCCCGCATCGCCATGGGCCATCACGAGCGCTACGACGGCACGGGGTATCCGCTCGGAATCAAGGGCGAGGAAATTCCCCTGGAGGCGCGCATCGTCTCCGTGGCCGACGTCTTCGACGCGCTCATCTCGAAAAGGGTCTACAAGGGCGCCTGGGACGTGTCCGAGGTCAAGACCTATTTCCACGAGCAAAGAGGCAAGATTTTCGATCCCAAGGTGGTCGATCTCCTGTTCGCCAACTTCGATCGGATTCTGGCCGCGGCGGACGAGGAGAACAAGCGCATCCAGGAAGACGAGGCGCTGCAAAAACCGAGCGCCGCTCCCCAATTCCAGGCCGAAGATCACCATCTCCGCTCTTGATGGGCAGCAAAGAACGGAGACGCGCCGCCCCGCCGTCGCCTCCGCCAGAGGCCCCGCTCCCCGAAAAGCGCCCGGCGGCTTGGCGCGAAATCTTTTGGTCGTCGCTTATTTTCACCGTCGTTTTGGGCGTGCTCTTCGCCGCTCCGCTGGCCAAATCCGGAGGCGTCTACATCCATGCCCGCGTCGAGGAGAAGCCCGGCCAGGGCCTGACGGGATTCGCCGAGCACGTCTATTTGACCTTTCCGTTTTATTATTTGGAATCCCGGGATTTGCATTCCGGGAAGCTGCCGCTGTGGACCCCGTATTCGTGCGCGGGCACGCCCTTGATGGGCAAACAGCAGACCGGCATTTTCTCGCCGCTGCATGTCATCTTCTACTTGGTTCCCACCCGCTATTTCCCCTATCTGTGGTTCGTCTTGTACGCGTCGTCCCTCTACGCGGGCTGGATTTTCATGTTCCTGCTGGCGCGCCGATACGGCGTGAATTTTTGGGGCGCGGCCGCCGCGGCCGCGGGATTTCTTCTCGCCCCGCTCGTCCTGGGAACTTTCGACGAGTGCCCGGGGCACGCGGCGGTGTTCGTCCCGGCGCTTTTCTTCATGGTCGAGGAGCTTTTAAGCGGCGAGCGCGCCGCGGCGTTTTTGTTTCTTCCCTGGCTCTTCGCGATCCCGTTTTTGATCGGCCATTTCGAGGTGGGGTTTTTCGCGGCGCAGGCGGCCACGGCGTACTACGCGGCGGCCCTCTGGCTTTACGGCAAAAAAGACAAGGTCAAGAGAATTTTGGAGTATGGGGCGTGCGCTCTGGCGGGCTTGGCGCTTTCATGCGGGCAGCTCGCCGCCGGCATGCAGTATGTGGCGCACAGCTTCACCAAAATTTGGCGCTCCCCGGGATATTTCGGCTGGTTCGTCGATCGGGTACCAAAACCCTTGAGTTGGGGCGACGCTGGGGAAATCGCGGCCGTGGTTTTATCCCTAGCGGCGGCGGCCGTTTGCGCTTGGGCCCTGGGCCGCAAAAAGAAAGCGTCCACGCGGGAAAAGTCCTTATGGATCATGGGCGCGCTGGCCGCCCTCGCCACCCTCGTCGCGGGGCTGCTCAACCTGGGAATGACGGGGCCTTTGGGTTTTCTCCTCCCTGAGTTCGCTGGCACGGCGCCGTCCGGGCTTTACTTGGCGGCGGGAGTGGTCTGTGCGGTTCTGGTTTTCCTGGCGCTGGCCGACTCCGCCTTGCCGGCCGGCCTGCGGATTTTCGCGGCGCTCGCCGCGTTTTCACTCCTTCTCCACCAGCGGACCCCGATTCTCTCAAACCTGCTTTATAAGCTTCCTATTTACGATTCCATCTATCTGGATCGCTACTGCCCTGAACTGTGGATAGGCCTCTGGCTTCTGGCCGGGTGGTCTATTTCGAGGCTCATGGAATTTCCCAAGACGTTTGCTCAAGAACGCAAGGCGTGGATCCTGAGAGCGGGAGCCTATCTGTCTTTGGCCGCCGCGGCGGCCGCGCTGGGCTGGCGCCTGGCAAGCCCGATGGCCGGGGTTCTAGGCCAGGGAATTAACCCGACCCTTTGGAACGCATCGGAAAATCCCTCCGCGGGGGGGATCTCAGACGCCGGGCATCAGTTCGTTTATACCGGAAGTCAGTTGGTTCGAGGCTGGGTTCCACAGTCGACGCCGGTGCGGGCCGTGGGCATGGGGCTTTACCGGGGCAGTCAGACGACCTTGGCTGCGGCTTTTGTCCGGCGCGAAAACGGCCGCGTGCTTTTCGAGCAGAAGATCGCTTTGTCGCCTGGCGACAACGTGCCGGTGGCGCTGGTAGTCGCTCCGGATGGAAGCAGGCGGCTTTTCCGCGGTTCGACCTTGAGCTATACGCCGGTGGCGCACGCCTCCTTATTGTGGCCGGCTCTGATCGCCTTGGCCGCGGGGATTCTCTTCATGGCGGCGGCGCCGTGGGGGGGGCTTGCCGTGCCCTGCGTCGCGCTCGCGGCGCTGGGCTTCGCCGCCATTCATCTTTCCTGGGCGGACACCTCGTCGCCGGGAAACACGGCCGTTGCCGGGGCGCTCGCCAAAGAGTGGCCGTTCATGGGCGTTTTGCCGCATCCCGCCGGGCTTGAGCCCTACCGCATTTACTCTCCCGATCAATATAATTTTCCGCCGGCGGTTTCCACCATCCATCGGATCGCGGACTTGCGCAACGGCGACGACACGATGGACGTTTTTACCACGGTCCGTTTTTTGAATTTGGCGCAGGAGTTTCTGGCGCAAAAATCATCCGATCTTGCCGCGCGGCTTTTGGGGATAGGCAACGTGGAGTACGTGCTCAGCCGCCCGAACGCGCCGCTGTCCATCCCGGGGCTGAGCCAGGTTTATTCCGGGCCCGACATGCGCGTTTACCGCAACCAAGCCTTCGAGCCTTTCGCGCGCTTTTATTCCCGGTGGACATATCTCGACGGGCGCGGCATTGAAACCTGGCAGGGAAGCGGGCAAATCATTAATTCCGCCGCCGAGCTCATCGCCTCGAAAAAATTAAACGTTTCCCAAGACCTGCTTTTAAACGACGCGCCGCCGGAGCAGGCGGCGGCCGCGCAATCCGCGGGGCCGGGCAAGCCCGAAGTCCGAATCCTGGAAAACGAAAACGGCGAAAGCGTCGTCTCCGTGGCCAACGACCGCCCCGGATTCTTGTTCTTGAGCGCCAACGACTTTCCCGGCTGGAAGGCCTACGTGGACGGCCGGCGAGCCAGGATTTTGCGCGCCTGGATCACGTTTAGCGCTGTGTTCCTGGAGCCGGGGGAGCACCGGGTCGATTTCGTCTACGATCCGCGGGGCGTGGAGGCGGCGCTCTTGGTCAGCGCTCTGGCTTCCTTTATATGGTTCCTGGTTTGGGGAGAAACGAAGTTCGGCCGCGGCCGTTCCCGCGCGGTTTCTAGGAATGGGTTTTTTGCGGTAGAGGCTTTTTTAGCCGTTTTAATCATTGCCGACGTCCTTTACTGGCTTTCGTGGTGCGCGTGGGTTTATCAGGGAGAAGTTTGGTTTAAAATTGGCGCGCGTCTGGCTTTTGCCGCCGCGCTTATGTTCGCGGCGCGCTGGTTGGCGGCGTGCCTTCGGGAAGCGCCTGGAGGCCGGGAAGCGGGGCCGGCCCTTTGAATCCATTTTGAATTCCGCCGTTAAAGACAAAAACTCCCCATAGAATCCAAAAGGCCATCGCGGGAACGACAAGGCCCAGGATCATCCGGCGCAGCGCGCGCGCGGCCCAGGAATTGAGCGCGGACTCGGGATTGTCCCGCGGCCCGTCCTTTATATCCGGGCCGCGCAGTAAAAACAACGCGAGCCAGAGGACCATGCCGAGCGCCGTTATGATTGCTCCGATTTCAAGAGCAAGCGGCCGATAGGAGAAGACGATGTCGCTTCGGCCGGCAGGCACGCGCACCGCTCGAAACGTCAAATCCGCGCGATGGATGAGCGCGCTTTTGCCGTTGACCGTGGCCTTCCAGCCGGGGAAATCGTTGTCGGAGAGAAAAACGTAGCCGCTTCTTGGCGTTTGGGCTTTCAGAACAACGCGGTTGGGCTCATAAGAGAGAATCTGGACCGTCGCTTTGCCTGGAGCGCCGGCGGGCGTCGCCGGATCCTCGGACGCTTCTTGGCCCGGAGGATCGCTTAGGATGAGCGTTTTTTGCGGGTCAAAGCCGGGCGAAGAAAGAATCTGCGGCAGCTCATTGAAGGTCAGCCTTCTGCCCTCATCCCAATCGCGGATATCAGCGACGGGAACTTCCACGGCGCTCGCGAAGAAGGAGGCTCTCGGCATGGCCAGAGTATTCTTGTAGATGGACATGTCCGGGCCGCGGTAAATTTCTTTCAAATAAGGCGAAGATTCGCGCGCCTCAGGAGCGTCTACGAGGTATTTGACGTTGGCCAGGCCCAGAAAGCGCAGGCCATTGGAGAATCCGGAGCCGCCGGGCGCTTGGGCAAGGAGGTTTTTAGCCAGGAAATTGAAGTAAATGGCCGGCAGGACGTCGAGGTTGTCTCCGCCGTTGCGGATGTCGGAAAGCCCATAAAGGTTCGCGTAATCGGCCTCCAGGAAGGAGTAGTCGAACGAGTCGATGCGAAAAAGAGAACGGTCGGCTTTGAGCCGTTGGGCGCCGGGCAGCCGGAAGGGAAATTCGCTCGGGGAAATCGGCTGCGGGGCCTGGGCGGCGGCCCATGAGGCAGCGCTTGCGGCGTAGAGCGCCGAACCCGCGATCGGAAAGACGGCGGCCAGCGGCGCGGCGGCGGCGGCGAAAGCCAGCGGCCATACGGGGGCCTTCAAGGTGGCCACCTCGGGTCCGTTGAGGATGCGGGAGGACCCGTCCGGCAGCGTGATTTTAGCCAGCACGTAAAGATCGTCGGGCTGCGCCGGAAGGGGAAGGAGCCCGTAAAGATCGCATTCGTCCATGGAGGAGAGAATTTCCGCGCGGACCGCGGACCGGACTTTTTGGCCGGAGACGGCGGCGATAGCCGCGGAAACGCATGGGAGAGGGCTCCAGGCGCGCAATGGCGCCAGCGCTCCCGCGAAGGCTTTGGCTGATTCCGGCCCCATGAACGACGTGCGGATTTCGCTGTTCGGAGCGGAGTAAATTCCGGTGGAAAAAACGCGGGTCACGAACGGCTCCATCTCGCGGGCGGCGCCCCATCCGCCGGCCGCGAGAAGCAGGCCCAGGACTATTTTCACGGCGGCGGTCTTGCGTTTTTGAAGGTCCGTTTTTCCCCAGCGCGCCAGGGCGGCCGCGGCCAAAAAGCAGGTGGAGAGCGTCAATGCCGGCGTCGACCCAGTGTTGTCAAAGAGCTTTACGATGGGGAGCGAGGCTATGAGGTTGGAAAGGGGCGGGGCCTTTAGCTCGATGAGCGCTCCCAGCGCCAAAAGAACCGAAAGCGCCTTGAACCCGGGTTCCAAATCGATGAAAAGCGCCGCGCCGAGCGCCGTCAGAAACAGGAAGATGGTGGAGAATTCGCCGCGCCAGGAGGCGGAAATCATTTCGCCGTGAAAAAGTCCCGAGGCAGTCGCGTCGAGCCCCAGGCGCGTCAAGGCGGCGATGGCGATTGCCAGCGCCGCGACGGCCGCGATGAACAGGCCGCCGGATTTCTGCGGGGTTTTTTCGCGCTGAAGCTTGCGGAAAATCCAAGCCAGGGCCGCGGCGGCGCCAAGCCCCAGGACGAGCAGCGGAATATCCGAAAGGCCCAGATGCTTTTCGATGGTATGGTAAATCCACCGAAACTCCAGGCGTGTGCGCCAGACGCGGTTGTAGCTCCAACGCACATATTCCATGCCCGGCAGAATTTGGACGGCGGCGAGCGCGACGCCCAGGGTCTGGGCTCCGGCGAAGGAGGCCGCCTGCCGCACTCGTTCGCCGTTTTTTGAAGGACTCTGGAAGGAGCGGACGACGAAATAGAGTCCAGCCATGGCTGAAATGCGGAAGGCCGTCTCGAAATGCCCCGCGAAGAAAGCGAGAGCCGTGACCGGCGGCAAAAGCCACAGGGCCAAGGGGCGCCACCGGGCCTCCCGGTGGTAGAGCTCGGCCAGGGCCAGCAGCAGGGGCAGGAAGAGGGCCGTGACCGGATTGGGGGAGAGCTGGCTGCTTCCCGTCGAGAACACCAGGGCGGCTCCCGCCGCCAGGGAAATAAAAAACGGCAGGCCTAGGAGCTGGGCGAAAAGATAGAGGCAGGCGAAAGCGAAAGTTTGGCTTAAAAACGGGACCGCGGTGAAGGCCCACGGCCGCCAGCGGGCCGAAGCGAGATAGTAGAGGATGTGGAACGGATAGAAAATTCCATTCTGCATTTTCCCAATGAGCGGCGTTCCCATCTCCGGATAAGGGGTCCAAGCGGGGAAATAGCCGGCGCGGATGATGTTGGCCGCGGTCCAGCGCACGGGAATTTCCTGGTAGGCCATCTCCCATATGTGGCGGACGGCCGCGTAGTTCGGCAGAACGGGCGCGCCGAAGGAATTGACTTTGCCCAGGAAAATGTACGAATTGGCGCAGGCCCAAAGGCCGATGAAGGAAAGGACTGCGACGGCGAAATCCCGGTTTCTGCGCTGCATGGCCCGTGGCTTGAGAGCTTAGGACTCTTGGGTCAAAGATGTCAACGTGTTTGCCTATATCCGAATTCATTTTGTAAGATTGCCGCCGATGATCAAGTTCGGCACATCGGGCTGGCGGGCCGTGGTTCCCGAGGAGTTCACGTTTCAGAACGTCCGGCGGGTGGCCCACGCCATCGCGGGATTCGTCAAGGAAAACCCGGAGTCGGGGATTTTAAGCGCGGACTATAAGTCCCACATCAAGAGAGAGCCTCCGGTGGTTCCCGAGGTGGTCGTCGGCTACGACACCCGTTTCTTGTCCGAGGAATTCGCGCAGGAACTCGCCAGCGTCCTGGCGTCGGCCGGCGTCAAAAGCTATTTTTCGCAGGCCGAGGTTCCCACCCCGGCGCTGGCCTGGGCCGTTTTGGAGCGCAAGGCCGTGGGCGGGGCCATGATCACGGCCTCGCACAACGGCCCCTACTACAACGGGATCAAATGGATGCCGTATTGGGGCGGCGCCGCCACTCCGGCGGTGACCGACGACTTGGAGCGGCGCATCGAGTTTCTGGGCGAGCAGGCTCCGCGGGCCATGGCTTGGGACAAGGCCGTCCGGGAATCCATGGTTGAGTCGCAGGATTTCCGCAAAGGCTACCTGCGCCAGATTTCCTCTCTGCTGGATTTAAAGGCGATCAAGAATTCCCATCTGAAGATCGGCGTCGATTCCCTGCACGGGGCCGGCCGCAATTATTTGGCGCCGTTTTTGGAGAGCTTGGGAATCGAGGTCGTCGAGCTCAATAAAAACCGCGACGTGCTCTTCGGCGGGCGCTCGCCCGAGCCGACCGAAGAGTCCCTGCAGGATTTGGCGGCCGTCATGCGCAAGAAAAAACTGTCCCTGGGCTTGGCCATGGACGGCGACGCGGATCGCTTCGGAATTTTGGACGCCGGCGGGACGTGGATAGGCCCCAACGACGTCCTGGCCCTGGCCTTGGAGCATCTGGTCGCGCATAAAGGGATGAAGGGCAAGGTCGCCCGCACCGTGATGACCTCCCATTTCGTGGACGCCGTGGCCAAATCCTACGGGCTGGAAACCCGCGAGACTCCGGTCGGATTCAAATACATCGGCGAGCTTTTGCGCACCGGGCATTTCATCTTGGGCGGAGAGGAGTCCGGCGGGCTCTCCATACAAGGCCACGTCCCGGAGAAAGACGGTATCTTGGCCTGCCTGCTCATGGTGGAGCTGGCGGCCAAAGAGAAAAAGCCCCTGGCCGCGGTCCGCGAGCGCCTCTTCAAGCGCGTGGGGCATTTCTGCAGCGCGCGCATCAATTTCCGGATTGAAAAACTGCGGCAGATGATCGAGGTTCAGGAACGGCTGCGGGTCAAGCCGCCCTTGGATTTGGCCGGCGGCTCGGTCTGGCGCATCGACGAATCGGACGGTTTCAAGTTTATCCTGCGCGACGGCAGCTGGCTGGGCCTGCGGCCCTCGGGCACGGAGTCCGCTTTCCGGGTCTACGCCGAGGCCGCCACGCCCAAGGCCCTGGGCGGCTTGGTGGAGGCGGGCAAGAAGCTCCTGCAGGGCAAGTTCTAGGCCGTGAAGAAGGCGCAGTCGTTCCTTAAGGCGCACTGGCCGCGGCTGCTGCTTTACGCGGCGATTCTCGCCGTCTTTTTTGGAAACGAGGGCTTCCGCAGCTTGGTCGGCAACTGCCTGGAGCTGCATCGTCTGCGCCGGGAAATTTCCCAACTGAGCGGCCAGCAAACGGAGCTCTCCGAGCGCCTCCAGCTTATTTCCACGGGCGGTTCTTCCTTGGAGCGCTTGGCGCGGGTCCAGTTGGGCTACGTCAAGAAAGGGGAAATCGAGTACCGCTTCCCGCCGCCCCCGCCCGCCGCTCCTTAGGGTGCCGTCCCATGCTCTTCGAGCAGCTTGAGTTGGGTCCGATGGCGAACTACGTCTATCTCATCGCGGACGAGCAAAGCCGCGAGTGCGCGGTCGTCGATCCGGGTTGGGAAGGCCGCGCCATCTTGGACGCCTTGCGGGAGAGGAACCTCAAGCTCGGCGCGATTTTCGTCACCCACAATCATTTCGATCACGTCGGCGCCGTCGGCGACCTGCTTAAGGAGGCGGACGCCCCCGTTTACGCGCACAAGAGCGACGCGCCCGCGCTGGTGAAAATCGCCGGAGATAATTTGCGGCAAGTCTCGGGCGGCGACAAGGCCGCCGTCGGAAAAGTCGAGGTCGCTTTCCTGCACACCCCGGGGCACACCGCCGGCTCGCAATGCCTCTCGGCCGCGGGCCGGCTCTTGACCGGGGACACGCTGTTTATCGACGGGTGCGGGCGCGTGGATTTGCCGACCTCCGATCCGGAGGAAATGGCCAAGAGCCTCAAGAGAATTTCCGAGCTCTCGCCCGAGACCGTGGTTTGGCCGGGCCACAATTATTCCCCGGCTTCCAGCGACACCGTGGGCCGGCAGCTGCGCAGCAACGCCTACCTCGCGGCGGCCAAAAAAAATCTCGCCGACTTCATGCATTTGGTCGGCGCTTAAAGTCGTATAATAATTCCCGCCGCCCATGCACCCAGTCCTGCTGCACTTCGGCCAGATTCGCATTTACACCTACGGAGTGATGATCGCCGTGGGCGGCCTTTTCTCCGTGCTTTTTTGGCGCCGGCGCTGGGTCAAGATGGGCCTCTCGAGCGAGGAGGACCTTTGGCTTTTGATCAACGTCCTCATCGTGAGCGGATTCGTCGGCGGCAGGCTGCTGGATCAGTTCGAGGACGTCGGGATTCATAACCCTAATTTTTGGAAAGCCGCCTTTTCCCTCAGCGAGGGCTTCGCGGTCATGGGAGCTTTCTGCGCCGTCATCGCCGCGGTCTACGGCTTTAGCCGGTGGAAAAAAATATCGTTTCTCCGCCTGACGGACTATCTGTGCCTGGCGGCCCCTTTTTGGCAGTTCTTCGGACGCTGGGGCTGCTTCGCGGCGGGATGCTGCTTCGGCCTGCCCATGGAGCGCCCGTGGCCGTGGGGCGTGACCTTCACCAACCCGCTCTCCCAGGTCAACCCTTTGTTTATGGGGCGGCTCATCCACCCCACGCAGCTCTACGAGGCGTTCGGCGATTTGGCCATCGGCTTGGTTCTTTACTTCTTCGTCATCGGACGCGTCGAGAATGAAGAGCTTCCCCGCGGCATGGTCTGCGTGATTTACCTGGCGTCCTACGCCGTGCTGCGCTTCATGATCGAATTCTACCGGGGGGACGCGACCATGCTGCCCATCGGCCTGACCGTGGCGCAGGCGTTTTGCCTGGGCCTCTTGGCGCTCTCCGGCGGAATTTTCGCGGCCATCCGGCGCAAGTCATGAAGACGCCGGCGCGTTCCGGGCTGGAATTCGTCGCGGATTGGGACGGCGTGAGGCTAGACGTGTTCCTCGCGCAGGAGATGCCTCAGCGCAGCCGCGGGGCCCTGCAGGAGATGATCCGGGCCGGCCAGGTGGAGGTGGGCGGCGTCGCGGCCAAACCCGACCGGCGCCTGCGCGCGGGCGAGCGCGTGCGCGTGGCCTTCCCGGAACGCGCCTGGACGAGCGATTTCGATTTCGAGCGGCGGGTCATTTTCGAGGACAAGCACATTTTGGTTTTCGACAAGCCCCCGGCGCTGCTCATGCACCCCGCGCGCCCAGGCTGGCTCGAGGATCCGCGCGCCGCCCAGGACGAGGCTTTTCCGAATTTCGCGGGCTTGATGGCCGCCCGCCGCCCCGAGGTCCTTTCCTCGGGCGCCGGGCGCTGCGGCATCGTCCACCGCTTGGACGCGGAAACCAGCGGCATTTTCGTCGCGGCCAAGACCGGAGAGGCCTGGAAGCGCCTGACCGAATCCTTCGAGGAGCGCTCGATAGAAAAGGTTTACCGCGCCATCGTGCGGGGCCGGATTTCCGAGCATCTTTCCGAAATCGACGCGCCCGTGGGGCGCCTGACCGGGTCGCGCCGCATCAAAGCCACGCCTTTTGGCCGTCCGGCCCGGACCGCGCTGCGCCTGCTCGAGACCTTTGCCGCCGCCAGCTACGTGGAGGCGATGCCCTTGACCGGCCGCACCCATCAAATCCGGGCGCATTTGAGCTTCGCGGGCCATCCGGTGGCGGGCGACATTGATTTTGACCGCCGCGCCGTGCCGCGGCCGCCGCGGCTGATGCTGCACGCCTACGCCCTGCGCTTCGCGCATCCGATCAGCGGGAAGGCGCTTTCTTTCCGCCGGAATCCGCCGGCGGATTTTGCCCGGTTCCTGAAGATTTGCCGGGAGGGCCGGCCGCGATGACGGCGGCGCAAGACTGGAGGTTCTGGGTCAAGGCCGCCAGCGGCGCGATGTTTTTGGCCGTGGCCGTGGGCGCCTTCGGCGCGCACGGGCTCAAGAACGTCTTGAGCCAGGCGATGAGAGAGGTTTACGAGACCGGGGTGCGCTACCAGGTCTACCACGCCCTGGCCTTGTTCGCGGTGGCCTATCTGGCGCGCGTCAATCCTTCTTCCCGGGCCGTTTGCGCCGCGGGGTGGTGTTTTGTTTTGGGCATCGTGCTTTTTTCCGGAAGCCTCTACGCGCTCAGCGTGACCGGCGTCAAGCTTCTGGGCGCGATTACGCCGGTGGGCGGCCTGCTGTTTTTATCCGGATGGGCGCTTCTTTTTTTCGCTAAACTCTAGGCGGAGGACGACAAGGACGATGAACAAGGACAAGGGAAACGGGCGCTGGGCGGTCGAGGATTCGGCCGAGCTCTACAACCTCAAGGGCTGGGGGCTGCGCTATTTCGGCGTCAACGAGGAAGGACATCTGACCGTCCATCCGCGGCGTTCCGCCGAGCCGGCCGTCGACGTCAAGAGGCTCATCGACGACGTGGCCCAGCGCGGCGTCAAGTTTCCCGTGCTTTTCCGGTTCCAGGACATCCTCCGGCACCGCGTGGAGCTTTTGAACGAGACGTTTGCCAAAATAATTTCAGACAAAAAGTACGTCGGCCGCTATTTCGGCGTCTATCCCATCAAGGTCAACCAGCTGCGCGAGGTGGTCGAGGAGATCATCGATGCCGGGCGCGAGTACCGCTACGGGCTTGAAGCCGGCAGCAAGGGCGAATTGATGGCGGTCCTGGCCATGGGCGACGGCGAGGCCCTGACCGTGGTCAACGGCTACAAGGACAAGGCGATGATGCGCTTGGCCGCTCTGGGCAACAAGATCGGCAAGAAAGTCATCGTAGTCATCGAGAAGCCGGCCGAACTGCCGCTTTTGCTGGACGCCGCGCGGGAGTTGGGGGTGCGTCCGCTCATCGGCCTTCGCGCCAAGCTGCAGACCCAGGGCAGCGGAAAATGGAAGTACTCCACCGGGCACGCCGCGAAATTCGGACTGACCACGCCGGAGATCCTGGCCGCGGCCAAGAGCCTGGAAAAGCAGGGAATGCTCGACTGCGTCAAGCTGCTGCATTTTCACATCGGCTCGCAGGTGACCGACATCAAGACCATCAAGGACGCCGTGCGGGAGGGCAGCCGCGTCTACGCCAAGCTCAAGAAAATGGGCTTGGGCCTGGAGTACCTGGACTGCGGCGGCGGCCTGGGCGTGGACTACGACGGCACGCACAGCTCCGTGGACAGCTCGATGAACTACTCGCTGCGCGAGTACGTCGGCGGCGTCGTGTCGACCATCCAGGAGGTCTGCCTTCAGGAAAAAGTGCCCGAGCCGCACATCGTGACCGAGTCGGGACGATCCGTGGTCGCGCACCACTCCATGCTCGCGGTCAACGTCTTCGGCTGCATCGAGACGAGCGCCGGGCCGGAGCCGGAGGAAGAGTCCAAGGAGAAAATGACTCCCGTTGCCGAGATGCGGCGGCTCATCAAGGATTTGTCCGAGAAGAACCTGCTGCAGAGCTACCACGAGGGCCTTGAGCGGCGGGACGAGGCGTTTAGCCTCTTCAAGCTTGGGTTTCTGGAGTTGGGCGACAAGGCCCGGGCGGAGACGCTGTTCTGGCGGCTGTGCCTTGAGATAGATCGGCTCGCGCAAAATTTAAAGGACGTCCCGGAAGAGTTGCTCGAGATGTCGAAGACCGTGCAGGACCAGTATCTGTGCAACTTCTCGCTGTTTCAGTCCCTCCCGGACAGCTGGGCCATCGGCCAGCTCTTTCCCATCGTGCCCCTGCAGCGGCTCGGCGAGCGGCCCACCCGGCACGCGGCGCTCGTCGACATCACCTGCGACTCGGACGGGAAAATTTCCCAGTTCGCCTGCCACCGCAAGGCCGGAGGCGCCCTGCCCCTGCATCCGCTCAAGGAGGGCGAGCCCTACTACCTCGGCGTCTTTTTGATGGGCGCCTACCAGGCCACGATGGGGGACATCCATAATCTCTTCGGCCGCGTCAACGAGGTCCACGTCTTTCAGGACAAGACGGCTCCCGGCGGCTACTACCTGGAGGAAATCATCCGCGGCCAAACGGTGCGCGAGGTGCTTTCCGACATCCAGTACAGCGACTTCGAGCTCATCTCGCGCATCAAGTCCGCCATCGATACGAAGGTGAAGGCCGGGGACATCAAGCCGCGGGAAGGGGCCGACCTCTTGAACCAATACCAGGCACTCATGGACGAGTACACCTACATCGAGTCGTCGGAGCCCGCGGCGGCCTCCGACGAAACGGCGGCGCCTAAGATAGGGTCCAAGATAGGGCCGGTCCTAGACCCTATAAGCCCTATCTAAACCCTATCCCAGACCCTATCTAAAATCGTCCGATTTAAGATAGGCAATATGCGGGCCGGGCGTTAATACCCGAATTCATTGAGGGACCGGGGATCTTTGCGCCAGTCCTTGCGGACCTTGACCCAGATTTCCAAGTTGACGGGCCGGCCCAGGAAGCGCTCGACGGCCACGCGGGATTTTTTTTGAAGCTCGCGCAGCGCCGCGCCCTTGGCGCCGATGATAATGCCCTTTTGCCCCTCTTTTTCCACGTAGAGAACGGCCCGGATGGCGTCTTTCGCGCCGGCTTTTTCCTTGAACTCCTCGATGACCACGGCCGTGGCGTGGGGAACCTCCTCGCGGTAAAGGGCGAAGACCTGCTCGCGGATGAACTCAGCCGCGAAAAAACGCTCCCAGCGATCGGAGATTTGGTCCGGATCGTAAAGCGGAGGCGACTGGGGAAGCCGCGAAACGACTTCCTTAATAAGCTCCGGAATGCCGGAGCCGGTCAGAGCGGATGCGCGCAGGACGGCGTCCGGGTTAAGCGCCGTCCGGTAGGACTGCAGCGCCGCCTCCCGGGCTTGGTCGGAATCGGGAAGATCAATTTTGTTGACGACCAGCACGGCGGGGATTTCGGGACGGCGCAGAAATGCCAGTTCCTCCAAGGCTCCCGCCGTCGGCGCCCGCGGCTCGACGACGATGAGGGAGAGGTCCGCGTCCTCCCGCGCCGACGACTCGGATTGGCGGCGCAGCGATTTTTGAAGCGGGTTCTTGGGCTTGGCGATGAGGCCCGGAGTGTCCAGGAACGCGATCTGGTAATAAGGGCCGTTCAAGAGCCCCAGGATTTTATGGCGCGTGGTCTGGGGCTTGGCCGAGACGATCGACAGCTTGGTTCCCAGCAGCGCGTTGAGGAGCGTCGATTTCCCGGCATTGGGAAGGCCCAGAATCGAGACGAATCCTGACTGGAAGGGAGGGCTATCCACGCGGCGATCTTAACAAATGCGCGCGGGCCGCGGGCGCGCTTGTCCGCCGTCCGCGCGAAAAGGTAGCATTGGGAAGGCCTTTGTGGCGAGGGAGGAAAAATGAAGCTGTTCTTGGCGCACTGCGGCTTTTACGATCAGGCTCTGGCCGAAGGGGGCCGCAATATTTTCGAAAGCCATCATAATTTCTACGTCGCGGCCGCCGATGCCGGCGAGGCCAAGGCGCGGGTGAAGGAAAAACCGCTGTTCAAGGACAAGAAGATGCACGTGGACGGGCTCCATGAAATCTCGGCCGTGGACGGCTACCGCGTCGTCCTGGAACCCGCCGCGCCGGGCGCGGAGGGCGTGCGCTCGGTCGGCTACGACGAGGCCAAAACTCTTTGAGTCGTTTCTAGGGAGGCAAAACCCATATGCCCATGCTGGCTCCTCTGATTGTTCTCGTCGGTCTCATCGTCGTCTCGGTCAAGATCGTGGCGGAATACGACCGCCTGGTCATTTTCGTGCTGGGACGCGTCTGGAAGGTCGGCGGGCCCGGACCCTGCATCGTCGTCCCGGTGCTCATGAGCGCTCAAAGGGTGAGCATGAGGACGCTGGTGCTCGAGGTTCCTCCGCAGGACGTCATCACGCGCGACAACGTCTCCGTCAAGGTCAACGCGGTGGTCTATTTCCGCGTCCTCGACGCCGAGAAAGCCGTGCTGCAGGTCGAGAACTACGCCTACGCGACAAGCCAGATCGCGCAGACGACCCTGCGCAGCGTCTTGGGCAAGATGGAGTTGGACGATTTGCTGGCCAACCGGGACAAAATCAACACGGAGCTTCAGCAGATTCTGGACTCCCACACCGAGCCCTGGGGCGTGAAAGTCTCCAACGTCGAGGTCAAGAACGTGGACATCCCGGCCGACATGCAGAGCGCCATCGCGGCCCAGGCCGAGGCCGAGCGCGAGCGCCGCGCCAAGATCATCCACGCCGAGGGCGAACTCCAAGCCTCGGAGAAATTGGGCCAGGCCGCCGCGATTTTGTCCGCCAACCCGGCCTCCATCCAACTGCGCTACCTGCAGACTCTTTCCGAGATTTCCACCGACAAGAACACCATCACCGTCTTCCCGGTGCCCGTGGACATCATCTCCTCGTTCATGGACTTCATGAAGGCGAAGAAGGGATAGGAGGCCGCCGCGCCGTGCCGCCGAAGCTCGGGCTTTACGTCCATATCCCGTTCTGCTCGGTCAAGTGCTTCTACTGCGATTTCGCGTCCTTCGCGGGGCGCAAGGACGTCGCCGCCCGCTACTTAAGCGCGCTCAAGGCCGAGGCGGCCATGCTCGGGCCGCGGCGGCCCGAGACGCTCTACATCGGCGGCGGCACCCCGTCGGAGCTCGAGGCCGGCGACATCGAGCGCCTCTTCTCGACGATCCGCGAGGCCTATCCGGAGTCGCGCTTCGTTGAAACCACCTTTGAAGCCAACCCCGAGAGCTTGAGCGCGGAGAAGCTGGAAGTTTTAAAGCGCTGGGGGGTTTCCCGCCTCAGTTTGGGCCTGCAGACCACCGACGCCGCCCTGCTTAAATCTATCGGGCGCCGCCATTCGCCGGAGGATTTCTTTTCGGTTTTTCGATTGGCGCGCGAAACGGGGAATTGGGCTCTTTCCGTCGATTTGATGTACGGCCTGCCGGGGCAGACCGCGGCGTCCCACCGCAAAAGCCTCGAGGAAGTGCTGGCCTTGGAGCCGGAGCATCTTTCGCTTTACGGCCTGCACGTGGAGGACAAGACGGTTTTTGGCCGCAAGGGATTTGAGACGGACGAGGACGCCGGGCGCGAAATGTACGAGACGAGCCTGGAGCTCATCGATAAGGCCGGCTTGGCGCGCTACGAGCTTTCCAATTTCGCGCGGCCGGGGTTCGAGTCGCTCCATAACGCCATTTATTGGCGGGACGGCGAATACATCGGCTTGGGCTGCGGCGCCGCGTCCCATTTGGACGGAGTGCGCAGTTCGAACGTTCCGTCCCTTATTGCCTACTGCGCGAAGGTCGAAGGCGGGGCCCGGCCCATCGCCGAGCAGGAGCAGCTTTCCGGCAAGGAAAAATTGGGGGAAAAAATTCTCCTGGGCCTGCGCCTGGCCGAAGGCATCGATTTGGAAGGACCCGCCCGGCGGGAGTTCGCCAGGGAGTGGAGCGAACTAGAGGATATGCGCCTGGTGGAGCGCGCCGGTTCCCGCGTGCGGCTCTCGCGGGAAGGCGTGTTCCTGGCCAACGAGGTGTTCTGCCGCTTCGTGGCGCCCTTCGCGGAAAGCGCGCGATGAATTTATGAGCGACAACGAACAAGACGGAACGCGGAAAAAGAAAATTCTCATCATCGACGACGACGACATGCTCCGGGCGACGCTCAAGATCGCCCTGGGCTACGTGAATTTCGAGACGGTCGAATCGGGCGAGGCGGCGGCGGCTTGCGGCCTGGCGTCCTCCGCCAAGCCGGACGTCATCCTGCTCGATCTTTACATGCCCGGCATCAACGGCATCGAAATCCTCAAGAGGCTCAAGGCGGAGAACGGCACCGCGCGCATCCCCGTGGTCATTTTCACGGGCTCGGGAGAGGTCAAGGACGTGATGGAGGGCATCAACGCGGGCGCGTTCGACTACCTGGTCAAGCCCGTGGACTCCAAGCTGCTGGTGGAGAAAATCAACAAGGCGCTCAAGGTCAACCCGCGGCCATGAGCCTCGACAAGGCCTACGCGCCCAAGCCCGTTGAGGAGCGGTGGATTTCCGCCTGGAAGGCGGCCGGCCTTTTCTCGCCCAAGCCGCAATCCGGCGCGCGGCCGAAGTTCACGGTCGTCATTCCGCCGCCCAACGTGACGGGCGCCCTGCACTTGGGGCACGCGCTCAACAACACGCTCCAGGACGTCCTGGTCCGCTGGCGGCGGATGGCGGGAGACCAGACGTGCTGGGTTCCGGGAACGGATCACGGCGGCATCGCGACGCAGAACGTCATGGAAAAGCAGCTCAAGGCCGAAAATTTGTCCCGGCACGACTTGGGCCGCGATAAATTTTTGGAGCGGATGCAGGCCTGGACGCGGGAGTGCAAGAAAATCATCCTGGGCCAGCTGGAGAAGCTGGGCTGCTCGCTCGATTTTTCCCGCGAAGCCTTCACCATGGACGAGGCCAGGGCCCGCTCGGTGCGCGCGGCCTTCAAGGCCCTGTGGGACAAGGGCCTGATTTACCGCGGGCGGCGGATGGTCAACTGGTGCGTGCGTTGCGGCACGGCGCTCTCTGACATCGAGGTCGAGTTCGAGGAGAGAAAGGGGCGCCTGTGGCACATCCATTATCCTCTAGCCGACAATTCGGAGGGAGTGGTGGTGGCGACCACGCGGCCGGAAACGCTTTTGGGCGATACGGCCGTGGCGGTCAACCCCAAGGACGCGCGCTACGCGCATCTTATCGGCAAGAAGCTGAAGCTTCCCCTGTTGGGCCGGGAAATTCCGGTGGTGGCCGACGAGGCCGTCGACATGGAGTTCGGGACTGGCGCGGTCAAGGTCACGCCGGCCCACGATCCGGCCGACTTTGAAATCGGCGAGAGGCACTCCCTGCCGTCCATCACGGTCATTTCCTTCGATGGGCGCATCTCGGCCGAAGGCGGGCTCTACGCGGGCCTCTCACGCGAGCAGGCGCGGCAGAAAATCGTGGAGGACTTGAAGGCCTCGGCGCTTTTGCGCAAGGATGAGGATTATCGGCACTCGGTCGGCGTATGCTACCGGTGCTCAAGCCCCATCGAGCCGCTGGTGTCCTTGCAGTGGTTCGTGCGCATGAAGGAGCTCGCCCGGCCGGCCTTGGAAGCGCTTGAGAGCGGAAACTTCGCCATCCGTCCTGGAAACTGGGCCAAGCCCTACCGGGACTGGCTTTCGGGCATCAGGGACTGGTGCGTCTCGCGGCAGATCTGGTGGGGGCACCGCATCCCGGTCTGGTACTGCCTGGACTGCAACGATTTGTCGAGCCAGCCTTTTCATCAGGCCGAAGATTTGAAGGGCGTGGTCTCGGATGAGAAGCCCGCGGCCTGCCCTTATTGCCGGTCCCAAAAGGGAAATTTCATGCAGGACCCCGACGTTCTGGACACTTGGTTTTCCTCGTCGCTGTGGCCCATGTCCGTTTTCGGCTGGCCGGAGAAGACGCGCGACTTCGAGGCGTATTATCCGACCGCGGTCCTGGTGACCGGCTATGAAATCATCTATCTGTGGGTCGCGCGGATGCAGATGATGGGGCTGGAGTTCACAGGACGCCCGCCGTTCTCCACGGCCGTCATCCACGGCATCGTGCGCGATAAAAGCGGCCGCAAGATGTCCAAGTCTCTGGGCAACGTGGTCGATCCCTTGGTGCTGATGGACAAGTTCGGCACGGACGCCCTGCGCTTTTCATTGATGCGCGACGCGCGGCTGGGCAAGGACGTCCATTTCGCGGAAGAGACGGTGACCGGCTCTCGCAATTTCGTCAACAAGATATGGAACACCGCGCGCTTCGCGCTCATGAATCTGCCGGAGAACCCCGCTCCGGCGTATTTGCTGGACGCGCTGGGACGGGAGGCGCCTTTGGAACTCGCCGATCGATGGATTTTATCCCGCTACGAGGCGCTCATTGATGAGATTTCGGCCAGAATGGGCGCCTTCGAGGTGGCCGAGGCGGCCGAAGCTCTTTACGGGTTTTTGTGGGACGAGTTCTGCGACTGGTACGTGGAACTGGCCAAAATAAGGCTGGGCGGCGCCGACGAAAAGGCCAAGGACGCCTGCCGGACGATTTTGGTGCACGTCCTCGCCGGAACGCTCAAGATGCTCCACCCCTTCATGCCCTTCATCACCGAAGAGCTCTATGCCCAGTTGAAGCCTTACGCCGGAGAGAGCGCCGATTTTCTGCTCGCCGCCGGATTTTCCAAGGCCGCGCCCAGATGGCGCGACGCCGCGTCGGAGGAGAGAATGTCCGCGGTCATGGAAATCACCGGCTCCATCCGGGCCTTGCGCGCCCAATTGAACGTCCCGCCGGGCCTCAAAATACGGGCGGTCGCCATCGGCGGAAGCCCGGAGACCAGGGCCCTGGCCCAGGAGCGGACAGATTACATCCAGGTTCTGGCCCGTCTAGGCGACGTGGAGTTTTCCGCGGACCAGGAAAGCCGCCGGCCGCAAAGCGCCACGGCGCTCGCGCGGGGCATGACATTCCTGATTCCCTTGGCCGGCGTCATCGACTTCGCCAAGGAGCGCGCGCGCCTGGAAAAAGAGCTGGCCAAGGCCGACTCGGACGTGAAGAAAATAGCGGCGAAAGCCGAGAACCCCGACTTCTTAAAGCACGCCCAGGCCGAAGAGGTTGAAACGGCACGCGCTCAGTACCGGGCGGCCTTGGAGCGGAAATCCCGCCTCGAAGAAACGCTGTCTTCGGTTTTGAACTAGGGCCAGAAGCCGCCCGGCCGTCCGGCAGGGTTATGGGACGGGATAGTAAATCTGCAGATTGCCGCCGTAATCTATGCGCAACCCTAACGTGAGGCCGGTTTGGCTCCCATTCTCATCCGACGTTTCTTCCTGGGGGGTTGAAATCAGTACGCTCGGCGTGCCGTGCGGAATTTTGCTCTCGAAGAACTGAAATCCCTTGGCGCTGTCGCCGTCCTTATAAAGGAAGGCGATGGAGCGATCCCCGGTATAGCCGCCGAAGTCGCCGGCGGCGTCTTGGGTGAAGTCGCGATTATAGAAAACCCGGTAGTCTCGGCCCGCGATGCGGACGGGATAGCCGATTTGATAGGCATTGCTGACCAGTTGGGCGATGGTGAAGACAGCGCGCGGCCCATGCTTGGGCGTTATAATGAGCGTGCTTTGCATTGGAGAAAGGATTTTAGCTTGGATGTAGACCTTGTAGGGTTGGCCGTTAATCCAAGGATAAAGGGTCCCCGACCAGAACGGCCAGTGGTGAATTATCTCCTTGCCGCGCACCAGAATCGGGTTGGCGTCGTTTTCCGGCCAGAAACCGAGAAACCAGGAGTTTTGAACGCTTTTGATTCCAAAAACATGCACGGTGACGCCGCCGGCGGTGAATACGCTGGCGGTCCGCCGAATGGCGTCGAGGAGCCCGGGCAGGGGAATCTCGGCCAGCGGCTTGCCCGCGGAGCGCAGGGGCAGATACCCGGGCTGGATGGGAGGAACTTCCGCGAGCCCCTGCCTAAAGCGGCTGATATTGATGAAATTGCCTGGGACTCCCGCCGAGGCTTGGAGGGCCTGCACGGCGGAAAAATCCTGAGCTTGCGCCGATGCCGCCAGCGGGAGGCAGGCGCAAATCAAGAAACCCAGCAAGCCGCGCGATATCCGCATAGGACCATTATGGCTCTCCTGGCGCGCGCGCGCATGGGCCGTCGGGGCCACGGTGGAAGGTCCGAAGGTCCCAGGATAAAGCGGTCTTTTTGTCGGGCCTAGCGGAGCAAATCTAAGGTGCGAACGGGATTCGAACCCGTGAATAACGGTTTTGCAGACCGTCCCCTTGGACCACTTGGGTATCGCACCAAAAGCGGGAAGAGACGGCGCATAGTTTACAACTTTTTTGATAGTTCAGGGGACGGCGGCTAGAGTCCGCGGGCCCGCACGTCGTGGATTTGAATCATGCCTACGGCGCGGCGCGCGCGATCCACGACGGGAAGGACATTGAATGGGTTTTTTCGGTTTTCCATGAGCGCGATGGCCTTGACGGCAGGCTGGTTTTCCTCGATGGCGGTGGGGCGCGGGTTCATGACGGCGCGGATGCTCTTGGAAAAGATGTTTCCGCCCTTCTCAAGGGCCTTGCGGATGTCGTAGTCGGTGACCAAGCCGACCAATCGCCCCCGGCGATCAGTGACGGCAGCCGCGCCAGCCTGCTTTTTGGTGATTTCCACGATGAGGCGCTCAACGGAATCTCCCACGAACACGGCGGGGTTTAAGTCTCCGCCGCGCATGATGTCGCGCGCGCGCAGGGTCAGCCGCCGTCCCAACTGCCCGGCCGGATGGTTGGCCGCAAAATGCTCGGCCTTGAAGTTGCGGCGCTTCATGAGCGCTACGGCCAAGGCGTCGCCCGCGGCCAAGGCCGCGGTCGTGCTCGCCGTGGGAGCCAGGTTCAAGGGACAGGCTTCCTCCACGGCGGGAATCTCCAGAACGACGGCCGCGTGCTTGGCTAGGGTCGAGCGCGGGCTCGCGGTCAGGGCGATGAGCCGGGCGCCGATGGAACGGAGCGCGGGCAGGAGGCGGTTGAGTTCCTCGGATTCCCCCGATTTCCCTACGGCCAGCACCAAGTCTTGTTTTTGGATGAAGCCCAAGCCCCCGTGCAGCGCGTCGCCGGGGTCCAAATAGGCGGCCGGAGTGCCGGTTGAAGACAGCGTCGCGGCTATCTTTTGGGCGATGAAGCCGGATTTTCCCACGCCCGTCACCACCACCTTGCCGCGGCAGCGGGCAAGAAGCTCCACGGCCTCGGCGTAGTTTCGTCCTACGGCTCGCTGCAGGCGGGTCAGGGCCCTGGCCTCGACGCCGATGACGCGCCGGATTTCTTTTTGCGCCGAGGCGCGGGCGGGATTTCGGGCGGCCATGGTGCGCATAGTGTAGTGCATTGCCGCCGCCGCCTGCAAGACCGGCTTTTAGTCCAGCTTTGGCGCTTCAGGTAATGTAAAATTGGAGCCATGCCCGAGGCGATGTCCGGCAAATACGTCCATCTGCAGAGAGGAATCATCACGGCCTGCGAGTCTTTTAGCGTGCGGGAGAGCGAAGGCTGGAGAACGGCCTGCGTTAAAAATGCGGCAGGGCCGGAAAAGCCCGTAAATTTCGCGATCGAGGCGGTTTTGGACGAAGCGTGGCGGATCGCTGAGTTGGAAGCCAGGCTTAGGACTCGCTCGTTCGAGATTTCCTCGTCGTATCGCTGGCGCGCCGGCGGATGGGGCGGCGTCGTTTCCAAAAGCGGCCAAAGCGCTCGTGATTGTCATATTCCCATGGCGGAAGGTTTGGAGGTTTATTGCCCGCTGGCGTTCTTCGACGGCTTGCTTTTTCGCCGGCTCAATCTTCCCGCGGCGAGCCAAATCCGCATTGAATTGCTGGAAGTGCGGGAGGAGGGTCTTGAAACGATCCAAACCTATCGTATTATTGAGCGGCTTGACGACGAGCCGGCGCGATGGTGCGGGCAAAGCCTCATCGCTTCGCGCTACCGGATCACCGATCCGGCCGGGGAAGTCGAAGGCGTCTGGGTCCATCCGGGAGGCGCTTGTTTGTGGCGGCGGACGGCGGAGGGGGATGAGCGCTACCGGCTCCTTGAGCTTTCCAAAGCTTAAAATTCATTGCTCGACGGGAACGCGTTTCAGTAGAATACAGATTCGTCAACTATTGGATACCCATGTCTTCACTATTGGAAATTCGGCCTAAGGCCCTAATTTTACTTCCGGCTTGGCGAGAAAGAAACGCGGATGAAGAGGCGTGGATTTCCGCGTTGCTGCGCCAGTTGGGCCGATCCCTGGGCGCTACGATCGTCTATGATCCAGGATTTCCCGGCGTCCATCGGAACGGGCTCCGGTTTTCCCACCGGCACTGGCGGGATTTCCATGAGCAGTGCAAGGAGGCGATTTTCGAGAATCCCATTGAAGTTGTCGTCGCCGTCGGAGAGGCCGCGAAGGCCGAAAACCTCGATATTTTATCCGGCTGGGCGCCGAACATCCCGCGTGTTTCCTTGTTCCTGGATGCGGACCTTGCGCGTCCAGGAGCGTTGCGCCTAAAATCAATTTCGGACTGCTCCGATCTCGTTTTGTACCGAGGGGATTGGAAAAGCGCCGGCGGACGCGAGGCGTGCGTCGGGTTCATTCGGGAGCCGGAGGATGTCATTGAAGCCATCCGCGGCCGTTTCTCCCTGGGGTGGCTGCGCGCCGCAGAGCCGAAATCAAAAGGCCCGGTAACCCTGGATATTTTTGCGCGCCAGGGGGCCGGGGCGCGGGAACGGGTCAAACGCCTAATTCATGGGTTGGGTCGTGCGGCGCGAGCACGGTATATTGAGCTGGACGGCTCTCAATCGGCAAGCGGCGGCGGCGCCTTTTGGAATCAAGCGTTCCGTTCTTCCCGTGCCGATTATTTGGTGTTCTTAGACGAACTTCTGTGGCTTCCGGACAAGACTCTAGCCCGCATGCTGGAATATTTTAAGATGGGCTCCGCCTTGGCCGTGGTCAGCGCGGCAAGCCATGACGCCGCCGATTCAAAGGAGGCCCGGCGGCTGGCCTCGCTTCAGCACATGCCCGGCGGGCATCGGGAATGCGGACGTTTTCTGCATGCGCACTGCTGGATGCTTCGCCGGAAAGCTTTGAGGCAAACGGGCTTATTGGATGAAAGATTTCAATGCCAACGCTTTGCTTTCTACGATTACGGGTTCCGCTTGCGCCAAGCTGGGTTTCGTCTCTTCACCGCTACGGATATCGCAGCCTGGCGCGTTGGGGCCAAGGCGCACGGCATCGGCGAATCCGCAGCCTTGGCGGCGCGTGATTTGGAACTTTTAGAAGAAAAGTGGTGCGGAAATGGAATACGGGCTATACTAAAGCTTTCTCGCAGACCCCCGGGCGGGCGGAATGCCGCCGTTGTTCGTGCCGGCCGAGAAGATTCTTCGGCATTGGGCGCATGGGTCCGGCAGGGCGCGTTTTCGGAAAACGTTAAAGCGGGTAGTTCCGAGTGGCCGGACTATCAGGGCATCATCATGGAACTGAAAGACTTGATTAATGAATCCAGGCGCGAGAATGAGCATAGAAACGATAATTTTCACAAGGACATGAACAGACGACACGATAGGCTTAGCCGCGATTTCTGGAAGATGGCCAATCAACTAGAAGACTCCGCGGCCAAGCGCGTGCACGCGCTGGCGCTTGGCGACCAAGCCGCCTCGCTGGCATTGCGGCAAGAAAACAAAAATCTTCGCCGCGAAATGGACGAACGGCATGACCGGCTCAGCCGCGATTTTTGGAGTATGTCCAGGCAGGTGGAAAAATTCTGGGTAAAACATTTAAGCGCCCTGTCGGATAATATTCATGCCGCAGCGGCTTCTTTGCAGCAGCAGCTGCATCAAATCTCTATACAACAAAAAGCCATTTTGCTTTTCCAGAATGGGATGCAAATCTCGAGCAATGGCGTGAAAAAAAATGCGACAGCCCGTGCGCTTGTTCGTGGGAAAACAAAATAAAATGGATTCTCGCCTGAATTTGATCTTTAAATTCCTGTCCGAAAAAGTCGACGCCGGTCTCGCGCGCCTGGACGGGCAAAAAGACGGCCAGCCCATTCGCGAACTGCACCTGGAACTCACGCACCGCTGCAACTTAAAGTGCGTCATGTGCCACCATTGGGAGATGCCTTTCAAGGACCGCGAGTCGGTCAAGCGCGAGATGAGCCTGGCGCAAATTCGCTCCTTCGTGGAGGGCTCGCAAAGGCTGAAGGACGTGGAAATCGTGGTCCTGACCGGCGGCGAGCCCTGGCTTAGGACGGACATCGTGGACGTCGCGGCTTTTTTGTCCGGGCATTACCCCAAGGCGTCCTTGGGCATCTTGAGCAATTTCTGGAACACGGAGATGGTGCGCCGGCGCTTGAGCGAGCTGCGCGCGCGCGGAGTCAAAAACCTCTGGCTGGGCTCTTCTCTTGACGGCTTGGAGGCGGCGCACGATGAGGTGCGCGGGCAAAAGGGCGCCTTTAAGGGCCTCATGGAAACCGCGAAGATGATGCGGGCCGAGTTTCCGGAGGTCCACTTCAGCTTCAGCTTCACCATCACGCCCAAGAACTACCGCGAGCTTTGGCCCGCGTACGAGCTCGTCTCGGGCATGGGCTTGTGGTTCGGCGCCCAAATGGTGGTCGAGCACCAGAAATTCGAGGCGCCCGAAACGTTCTCCTGGACCGACGAGCAGCTTTCCGAGATCGAGCGGCAAATCGAGCGGATTTTGCTGCGCCTGGCCGATGAAAACCTGGCTTTGGAACGCCTGATGCAGGGCAAAGATCGCGAATCCCTATGGCTTTGGACCAGGCTCTTGTATTGGTGGTACCTGCGCAAGTACGCGCGCAAGCAGGAGCGCTTTTTCAAGGACTGCTTGGCGGGGCAGAGATACGCCATGCTTAGCCCCGAGGGCGACGTGTTCTTTTGCCCGGTGAACAAGCACCGCACCATCGGCAACGTGAAGGAAGCGGCGTTCGACAGGGTCTGGGATTCCCGAAAAGCCGAGTCGGAGCGGGGTTATGTGGACTCCTGCCAATGCGACTGCTGGCTCAACTGCATCGCCAATCCCGTGCTGGACCGCGCCGTGGCGCTCGGAACAGGCAAGGCCGAGAGCGCGCTGCGATGAAAGTCGCCCTGGTCCAGGCGCCCTACAGCTACCGCGGCCGCGAGGCCCCGCCTTTTTCGGTGGTCTGCCTGGCCGGCTACGTGCGCCACCACGGCCACGAGCCGCTCTCCGTTGATTTCAACAACGCTCTTTATCACGCGAGCTCTCCGGATTTGCGGGTCATGTGGAACGCCGATCGCTATTCCTTCTGGGAAAATCCCGACGCCATCGAGCGTCTGTTCCACGAGACCCGCGGGACCACGGATGCGCTCGTGCGGCGCATCCTTGAGAGCGGCGCGCGCGTCATCGGCTTCGCCACGCACACCACGTCCTTCTTGGCGAGCTTGGCGCTGGCCGAAAGAATCAAGCGGGAGGATCCCTCTCGCCTCATCATTTTTGGGGGCTATCAGTGCGCGCGCGAAAAAGCCGGCCTCTCCTTCGCCGCCGATCCGCGCGTCGACGGCGTCGCCATCGGCGAGGGAGAGCAAACTCTTGTCGAGGCGCTCGCCGGCGTGGAGCGCACCGGCCGCCTCTTGCCCATCCCGGGCCTTCTTGTCAAAGACGAGAAAGGCCGCGTCATCGACTCGGGCGACCGCGAGCCGATCATGGACATGGATTCGATGCCGTTCCCGGATTATTCTGATTTTCGGGAGGACATCCGCGCCGGGCTTTATTCCGATCCGCGCCGCCTTGACGTCTTCGATGGGCGCAGCTGCGTGCGGCGCTGCGCCTTCTGCAACGAATGGCAGTTCTGGGGACGCTTCCGCTCCCGCAGCGGGCATCGCATTTTGGAGGAGATTCGGCATCAGATGTCGGAGCATCCGACCATCAACCATTTTTATTTCACGGGGCTTTTGGTCAACGGCAACCTGCGGGAGCTCTCGCGCTTCTGCGACTTGGTCCTGGAGAGCGGCCTTAAGTTCACCTGGGGCGGGCAGTCCATCGTCCAGCCCGGCATGGACGATAAAATGCTCAAGAAGATGGCCGCGGCCGGGTGTCGGTGGCTCGGCTACGGAGTCGAGAGCGGCTCCGAGAAGGTCCGCTGGCGCATTAATAAGAAATTTACCAACGAGAATGCTTTTAAAACGCTCCGAGCGACGGCCGAGGCGGGCATCAAGGCCCAAATCAACGTCATGTTCGGCATGCCCAGCGAAACGCGGGACGAATTTCAGGAGACGCTGGCTTTCCTGACCCGCGTCAGGCCCTATTTGGACTCGATTTTGGCCAGTCAGTCCTTCTGCGTCATCGACAAGGACACGCCCCTGCACCGCAATCCGGAGCGTTACGGCATCACGAATCAAGACCACCACTTATTTTGGGAATCCAACGGCGGCGAGAACAACTACGCCGAGCGCTTCCGGCGCTACGAGGAATTCTGCAAGCTGGCCTTGTTTCTAAAGGTGCCGGAGACCTCGGGAGTGCTTTCGCGCAAGCCGGATAAGTGGCTTTTGCTTGGCTCTTACTATGAATATAAGAAGCAGTTCGTTCGCGCGATTCTGTGCTATCGCCGCTCTTTGCTGCGCGAATCGATTACCAAGGGCCTGCTGGCCGGATTGGCGCGCTGCTACCGGGAGGCGGGCGCGCCGGAGAAAGCCGCGGCCTATCTGAATCAGGCGCTGGCCCTGACGCCGCCGGGGCTCTCCGACCCTTACGATGAAGAGCTGCGTCGAGAATTAGACGCCTGCGCCAAGGCCGCGCCGCGCGCGCCTGTGAAAGCCGAACGCCTGCAGTCCCGCTCAACTAAACGGGCGCTCAACGTGGCGCTCAATTATCGGGAATTCGAGCAGCGCAAGGATAAGCTTTTTTCGACTCCGCGGCTGGTGACCTTGGGCACGCACAACGCCTGCAACGCCAAATGCGTGTTCTGCCTGGAGGGAAAATATTCCCGCTTCAGCCTGGACCTCTATAAGAATTTTTTCGAAGCCAGAATGGGGCATTTTATCCGCGGCGCCGAAAAAGTCACGTTTACGGGCTTCGGGGAGATTTTATGGGTGCCGGGCATCGAGGAGTTTTTGGACTACATCAACGAAACTTTACCGGAGACCGAAAAGATTTTCACGACCAACGGCACGCCCCTGCGCCCCTCCGTCATCGAGCGCATCGTCAAGAGCCGCTACGTCCTGCAGGTTTCCTTGCACGCGTCGCGCGCCGATTTGCACCAGAAATTGACCAAGCTCGACGGCCAGTTCGACCAAGTCATCGCGAACATTCGGAGCCTTGTCGACATGCGCGATCGGCTCAAGTTGGGGCACCGCATACACGTGGAACTCGTCAATATCCTGACCAACGACAACCTTTCCGATCTGCCCGATTTCATGCGCCTGGCCTGGGACTTGAGGGTTCAGTCCGTGCGCTGCCAGTACGTGACCATGTTCATCCCCGACCACATCGCCATGTCGCCGTTTCACAATCAGGCCGCGGCCAACGAAGCGGTCGAGACGGCCGGGCGCGTGGTGGAAGAACTTAGGGCCCAGGACGCTTCCCGGCCGTTTCATGTCCAATTGCCGCCTCTTTTCGGCTCGCACGCCGCGAGCGAGAACTCGATTTGCTACGACCCGTGGCAGCACATTTACGTCGAGCTTCAAGGCTCGGTCATCCCCTGTTGCGTGTGGGGCGACCATATCGGGAACTTGAACAAAGGCGACGACATCGACAAGGTGTGGAACAGCCGGTTTTACCAGGATTTGCGCCGCGGCATGGCCTCGGGCGATCCTCATCCTTGGTGCAAGAGCTGCGTGCGTTACGCCGGGTACAACGTGGACAGCGTTTTCTGCCACATCACCAACCGCCCCGAGGCGCAGAAGACCATTCTGCGGGAGGTTCTGCGGCGGGGTCTTCCTCTGGGCGAATCCGACAAGGTCGCGGCCCTGAAACTGCTCGGCAAGAATACGCCGGCAGGCTCCGAGGTCTTTGCTGCATGACCGAATGGTCCGGGCGGCTCGCGGGCGACGCCGTTTGGAGCGGCGACGTCCTTGTCTCCGGGGATGTGGTCGTTCCGCAGGGCGCGCGCCTGCGCGTGGAAGCCGGCGCCCGCGTGAGCTTCGCTCCGCGGCCGAAATGGTCCTGCGCGGTTTTCCGCGCGGCGCCGGAAGGCTACCCCATCGAAGCTTCCGAGCGGGAAGCTTGCGATCTCGTGGTTTTGGGCCGGTTGGACGTCGCGGGTTCTCCGGAAAATCCCGCCGTCTTCGACGGCGAACGAATTCCATGGGGCGGCATGCTTTTCCTGGGCCGCGCGAAAGGGGCTCTCCGGCATTGCGTGATTAAGACTAGAACCGAATACGCCCTGCAGGCTTTCGACGACGCGCGCTTGATTCTGGAAGACTGCCGATTGGAAGAGGCGCAGGTGGCAATCGCGTCCCGCGGGCTTTCCCGCGTCGAGCTTTTGGGAGGCTGCGTGCGCGCCGGGCGCTGCGGCGCGGTGGCGTGCGAAGGCTCGCTCATAACCCTGGAGAAGACCCATGTTCTGGATTCGCCGCAGGGCCTCTGCGCGGAAGATTGGGCGCTGGTTCGGGCGGCGGGATCCCGGTTCACCGCAAACAAGGATTTTGCCGTCTCTGCCCGCGGCCATTCCTGGGCGAGGCTCGACGATTGCGGCTTTGAGAAAGTAGGCGAAACGGCTCTCAGGCGGGAACAGGCCAGAATCGATGTCCGCTAGGCTCGTGCGGGGCCTGTTTCCTCACGCCGAAGCGGCGGTGGCGCGGCGGCTGCGGCGTCTGGGTCTTTGGCGCAAGCTCGCCAATTATCTCTGGGTCGAATTTCTGATTGGCCGAGGATCCGCGCGCATGTGGGGAGGCAAACCCTACTGGCTCACCATCGATCCGACGAATTTCTGCCAGCTTCACTGCCCGTTTTGTCCCACGGGGGCCAACCGGGGCGTGCGCGGCAAATCGTCCATGTCCTTGGAACACTTTAAGAAATTTCTGGACCTCGTCGGTCCGTGCGTCATTCACATGGACATGATGAATTGGGGTGAATCCCTGCTTAACAAGAGCCTCCCCGACATGATCGCCCATGCCAAGCGCTACGGCATCGAGGTCAGGCTCGACGCCAATTTCAATGATGTTTCCGAGGAGACCATCGAGAAGCTCATTCTTTCCGGCCTCGACGTCCTGAGCGTCTCCATCGACGGGATTTCTCAGGAAACCTACGGCCGCTACCGCGTGGGAGGAAATTTGGACCGGGTTCTGGCGAATCTCGAGGCCTTGACACGCAGGCGCCGGGAGCTGGGCCGAACCACCCCGCACATTATCTGGCAATTCCTGGTTTTTCGCCACAATGAGCACGAGGCGGGGGCCGTCGAGGCTTTTGCCCACGCGCGCGGCGTGGATCAGGTGAGCTTCGTGGCTCCCTTCCTGCCCAACGAGCCGGGCTATCTCTGGGAATGGTCCGCCCGCTCTCCTAATTTCCGCCTTTATCCCCTGCCGGAAAAAGAGCCGGCGCCCCGGGAAATGGAGCGCGCGCGTGACAGCGTTCATGTGAAAAAAAATCCTTCGTCAGAGGCTTTCCATGCGCGGCGTTTTCAAGCCCGCCATCTGTTGAGCTGGCCTTACGTGTCCGGCGCGCTGGCGCAGGCGCGCGGTCTTGAAGGCGTCGCGGCGGCGCTTTGGCGGCGGGCAGGGGAGGTCGTTTCTCAGGCGCGGGCTTCCGGGACGGGCTTGGACGCGGCGCCTTTTTCCGGCGCCAAAGGCGGCGTTCGCGCCGTCTGCAAATGGCCCTGGGCTGGAATGGCGGTTAACCCCAACGGGAGCGTGTCACCATGCTGCAGCATCGAGAGCGAATCCGATGATTTTGGGAATGCCTTTACGCGAGGATGGGGAAGGCTTTGGAACGGTCCGAAATACCGCGCGTCCCGTCGGCACGTCCGCCGCTACGTCCAAAACCGTCGCGGCGTGCTTCCCCACTCCGATCATGCCTGCGAGCGGTGCACGGCCATCGGCTACGCCAATTTTAAGTTTCCCATCTCGTGGACCAAGGACGCGCCGGAGCGCAAAAGCGCATGAAAACGGCCCTCGTTCAGCCGCCTGTTTGGTGGACCGTGGATCCGCCGCTGGGTTTGGCGCAAGTCGCCGGCTGCCTCAAGCACCATGGCCATGAGGTCTTCGTGTTCGATTTAAACATCCTGCTGTGGAAGGACCGCCTCAAGAAGTACGACAGCCTTTGGGGATGGGAGCAGTTCCATTTTTGGAACCAGCCTGAGTTCGTCTCCCGGTTTTTCGCGGAACATGAGACGCTCATCGATCGCCACGTCGAGTCCATTTTGCGCACGGACGCGCCTGTCGTGGGATTATCGGTGCACAACGGCTCGCACTTGGCCGCTCTGGAGATTTCACGCCGGATAAAAGCCGGGGACAAGCGCCGGAAAATCGTGATGGGCGGGCAATATTTTTTCTTCGGCGACAAGGTCAAGGAGATGCTCTCGGAGCCGTGCGTGGACGCGGTCGTCTGCGGGGAGGGCGACGAGTCGTTCCCGGAATTGATCAAGCGGCTGGATTTATCCGGAAGCCTCGAGGCCTTGCCCGGCGTCTGGGTTAAGCGCGGCGGCGAGATGATTTGCGGAGGCGAACCCGTCGCCATCCGGAACTTGGATCGAGTCCCTTTCGCCGATTACACCGGTTTTCCGATGGAACTCTACACCGATCCCGAGCGCCTGCCCATGGCCGCCAGCCGCGGCTGCGTCTGGCAGTGCCGCTTTTGCAGCGCGCGCGCGTTTTGGAGCGGCTACCGCTACATGGGCGGAGAGCGTATTTTCGCGGAGGTCCTGCACCACCGAAAGCTCTACCCGCCGCGCGGCCACGTGGAGTTCTATGACATCACGGCCAACGGGGACGTGAAGGCCTTGCACCGCTTCAGCCGGCTCTGGATTGACGAGGTATCTGCTCGCCCGGCGCACGCCACGGGCTGGAAAATAAACGCCATCATCCGTCCGGAGATGACGCCCGAGGTGCTGCGCGATTTGCGCAAGGCCAACTGCCACGACATCATCTACGGCATCGAGAGCGGATCGCCCAGGCTGCTTAAAGCGATGAACAAGGGCTTCGTCGTTCCCGTGGCGGAGGAGGTCCTCCGGAACACCCGCGCGGCCGGCATCGTGACCGTGGGCAACTTCATGTTCGGCTTTCCCGGGGAGACGGAGGAGGATTTCGCGCAGACGCTCGAGTTTTTGCGCCGCAATCACGGCAGCTTCAGCCGGGTCTACGCCAGCGCCACGTTCACGAGCCTCGAGGAAAAAAGCTATCTTAAGGATCATCAAAAGGATTTCGGGATTAAAGAAGTCTCCCCGGAGCGGTTCCATAACCTTTATTGGGAAAGCGACGACGGCGCCAATACCTATCCGGTGCGCCTCGATCGCTACAAAAGATTCCGCGCCTTGGCGATTTCTTTGGGCATCGACGCGTACAAGGGGGTGAATGGTTCCTTGGAACAGGATCATCTGGCTAATCTGGCGCAATATCATCACCACGTGGGCAAGCCGTTTTCCGCCGCCGTAAATTATCTGGATTATTTGGAAGGCGATCTTTACCACGAGCCGACGCGCCGCCATTTGGCGCAGCTAAAGCCTGCGCTGGACGCGCTTCTGCGCGCGCAAAAATCGCTGGCCAAGGCCAATCTTTTGGCCGAGGCCGTTCCCAGCGCGGAAGCTATCGGCGCGGATGTGGAGTGCGAGGTTTCGGCTGGCGCCGGATTCGCGCAAACCGTTGCCAAGAGTAAAAACCGGGAAGAGAAAACCTTCCGATTAGCGCGTTTTCTGGCGCGGGCGTGGTTTTCCCTGCGGAACGTCTCGGCGCAGTCTTTCCGAATCGTCTGGGAAGGCGGCTCTTTCGTCCTTTACTGGTCGCAGGAAAAAGCGCCCGGCATTGGAGATTTGCGCGCTTTTTTAAGCCGCCTTGAGCTTCATAGGCGGCTTGCGGAAGCGGAAATTCGCCGAGGCGAGGATAAGAAGCCCGCGCCCGCGTGCGTAAGATGAGGATGCCATTGACAAGGGATGTGCCTGCCGCTATCCTTAATGAGATTATCGCTTGATGACAACTTTAACCAGGGAAGCTAAGGAGTTGGCCGCGGCCGCGCAAAAAACGGCCCCCTCTTTCGCTACGCTCCGGCGCCGTCTTCTGGAGCAGAGGCAGCGAGAGAACATCGCGCTCAATAACAAGGAATGGGAAGAGAAAAAAACAATTCTTTCCAGCACCCCGCAACGAATCTTCCTACAAATCAACGCCGTGTGCAACGCGGATTGCATTTTCTGCTCCAAGGGCTACGATTACCCGCTTTTCCGCATCGACGAGTACAGGGAGAAGTACGGGAGGCAGATTACGCCGGTCCTGCAAAAAGCGCGCGAGGTCATTTTGACCGGATCGGGCGAGTTCATGGGCCTGCCGGATGCCCCTAAGATCATCCGTTACTTCAATGAGGCGTTCCCTCACGTCGAAAAATATGTCGCCACCAACGCCTCCCATCTTAAGCCGGAAATCGTGGATTTGATCGCGGGCTCCGGCAGCCGCTACACCCTGCAGCTCTCATTGCACGGCAGTGATGAGGAAACCCACAAGCTCATGATGCGCTACAACGCGTATCCTCGCGTCATGGAGAACGTCCGCCGCCTGATGGAGGCGCGCGGCCGCGGGGGAAACCTCTCGGTCTCTTTTATGTTCGTGATGACGACCTTGAACGTGGAGAATCTTCCTGATTTCATTCGCTTCGCCAAGGACATGGGCGCCGAGCGGGTCTTGGCGGGCTATTTCTACATCTACGAAGCGCAGCAAAAATACCTGTCCCTCTATTTCAAGCAGGACTTGGCCAATAGAATCATCGACGAGGCCCGACGCGTCGCGGAGGAAGTGGGCATTGAGGTCCGCCTGCCGCACAAGTTCGGGCAGTTGCCCGAGTCGGCGGCCAAACCCACGTCCTGCATCGAACCGTGGCACCAGGTAATGGTCAATCCCGATGGGGCGGTTCTTCCCTGCGACGTTTACGGGGGGTTCAGCGAGAACCTAAACGATAAGAGTTTCATGGAAATTTGGAACGGCCCGGCTTACCGGGCGATCCGCTCGGCCCTGCGCCACGGGGGCGGGTGCCTGACCACCTGTCCGCGGCACAACCCCATCGGCATCAACGACTGGCGCGCGCACGTCATCCACCGCCCTAAAGAGGACCGTCAGATTGCGAAGGAGTATCGGGAGGCCCTGAGGAAGCCATGAACGCCGAAACTTCCCTCAACATGTCTTCCGCCCTGCCCAGGCGCACGGTCGTTTTCGCCTGGGACATGCACTACAGCTGCAACTATCGCTGTCCCTACTGCTGGTACACCACGACCGGCTGGACGGAACTAGCCAAGAAAAGCGTTTACAAGACATCCGGGGAGTGGGCCTCGGTGTGGGAAAGAGTGCACCGCAAATATGGCCGATGTCAGTTGCGCATCACCGCCGGCGAGCCTTTTACGTATCCTGATTTTCCTGATATCGTTAAAACCCTGACGCAGTGGCACGATGTTCAAATCACCAGCAACTGCTCGAACACCGAGGCTATGGAGAAATTCGCCAGCCAGACTGATCCGGCGCGCGTCGAAGTGGACTGCACGTTCCACCCGTTGCAGGGCGAGTTCGAGACTTTCGTGGAAAACGTTCTGCGCCTGCGCAGCCGCCAATTCACCGCCAATGTCTGCTACCTCGCTTATCCGCCGCAGATGCCCTGGATGGGAGAGTTCAAGAAGCGCTTCAAGGATCGTGGCGTTTACATGAACATGGCCATCTTTTGGGGAAAGTACAAGGGCAAGGACTACCCGTTCGCCTATACCGATCAGGAAAAAGCCTGGATCAAGGAAGTCATCGGGTATGAAACCGGTCCCGAGACCGTCAATCTCGATCCTCTGGTCATTAAAGGGAAAGTTTGCGGCGCCGGACAGCGCTACGCCGTGGTGCAGGCCGACGGTCAGGTCTATCGCTGCGGCCAGCTTTGCCACGAAGGCATGTCCTTGGGCAGCATTTTCGATCCGGGGTTCGAGCTTTATCCCACCGGACGGCCCTGCGCCGTGGACTACTGCAAGTCCAAGGAATTCCAGGCGGCCTGGGAAGACGAGGAAAAGCAGACGATGCTCCAAAAAAATCAAATATCGGCCGAGGACGCCGCCGCGGCGGCGCCGCAGCGGACATG
>Ga0307372_10001264_pt1 | contig 44498 bp, 32 predicted proteins | sample OX1MG_FD_202533 | JGI IMG/M metagenome (GOLD analysis project Ga0307372, IMG submission 202533) | Soil microbial communities from Risofladan, Vaasa, Finland - OX-1 | ecosystem: Environmental > Terrestrial > Soil > Coastal area > Acid sulfate soil | place: Finland: Risofladan, Vaasa | collected...
CTGCTGATAAGAAACATCGGCCTCGATCTTCGACACCTCGGCCCGGTTCAGCTCGTCCTCGTCGGTGGTGCGGCTTTCGTAGAGCGTCCGCATTCGTTTCCAGGTCTTGAGGGCCAAGTCGCGTTTCGCTTCGCCCGCCTTGACCTGCTCGGTGGCCGCTTCGACGGTGCGGTTCATCGACTGCACATAGCTCAGGGCCTGCTGCAGGCCGGTCGATTCCACCGACGTGTCGTCGTTCTCTCGCAACGAGGCTTCGGCGCGGTCGACCGCCGCCTGCGCTTCGGCGACTTTCAAGTCGAGATCGGCGGGCACCACGCGGGCCACCACCTGGCCGGCGGTGACATGGGCTCCCTCGACGGCTTCGATCGGCTCGATGCGGCCGTTGAAGGGCATCGTCACCTGGTAGGTCCGTGGCAGTCGCGTGCGGGCTTCTTCGTCGACGAACTCGCGGATGGGCCCGAACGACGCGACGGCGACTTCGACCGGCTTGCCCGACGCGAGCCATTCGTAAGACGCGCCGACCGCCAGCAGGGCCGCGACCAGAAGGCTGAGGATCCAAGTTCTCATTTGAGCGATTCTATCATCAGGACTCGGTTGTTGTGCAACCAGCCGGCGCACCGACGCACGCGTGTCCGCAGTTGCGTTGCGGAAAACAACGCCGTCGCCGCGGCGAGCTTGCAACGCAACTCGCATGGATGACGCCCGTTTTGATGCTTGCCGACGGCCCACGCAGCCCACTGGTCGTCGGATACTTTCTTGTGGTCTTGCTGGCCGGCCTGCGATTCAGCCTGTGGTTGGTCTGGTGCGCCACGTGCGGCTCGTTGTGCGGCTAACTGTTTCTGCTGGGCTATGCCAAATGGTTTGCGCCCGAACGGCACTTGCGCGTCGAGCGCTATCAGCAGTTGATCTTCGTCGTGGCTCTCGGTTTATCGGGCATCGTACTAGGTCAGGTGCTGCGGCGCGTGCGGCACGTGGCCGAAGACCATGCGGCCCGCTGCTTGTCGTCGCCGGCCACCGCTCAGCGAGAGACGTCATGACCGCACCATCGCGACGTTGCCCGGAATGCTCGGCCCACCTTACGGTGGCCGCGGAGCGGTGTTGGCTCTGTGGCGCTGACTTGGCCGCGGGTGCAAAGACCGTTTCGCCGCCGCCATCCCTCGCGGCCGAGGAGCGAAACACGGCCACGTTTACCCTGAGTTCCTTGTTCTTGGTTATGACGCTGGCGGCGGTCGCCGCCGCATCGTTTTCTGTGGCGCCGGGCGTGGGTATTGCGTTTGTCATCATTGCTACGCCTGCGTTCGTTCGTACGATTGTCATCACCTCGCGTCAGAAGGCGCTGGGCATCACCACGACTCCAGGCCAGAAAGTTCTTACATTTTGTGGATCAGTCGGGCTCGTAACGCTGCTGCTCCTTTCCATTCCAGTCGCTCTTTCGATGGCCCGTGATATGTTCGGAAAACACGCAAGTGCTGCCAGCCGGGGGCCGTCGGAACTGACCTGCCTCGGGGCGTTGGGCTGGGTGATGTGGATGGTCTGGCGCCGCGGAAAAAACAAATGAAACTGCGAGATCGAGCCGCGGCTGGCGTTCTCGCTGACTGGCTATCAATTAGCTTGCCTGGCTTTGCTGCCGGTGTTCGCCGCCCTCTGGATCGGCGATGCTTGCGCCGGCGAGTGGGAGGCGTCAGCCTCCCGGTAGCATCTGATATTACCCGCCTCGCCGGGGCCTTGCTCGGCCGTATCGCGTATACTTCATGGTCAGACCCTCATTACGCCTTTTCCGCGAGTCGCAATCATGTCTTATATCCTTGGCGGCTGCCGGACCCCGATCGGAAAATTCCTCGGCAGCTTAGCGTCGGTTCCCGCCACGCGGCTCGGCTCGGCATGCATCGCGGAGGCCCTGCGGCGCGCCCGCATCGCCGCCGACGAGATCGACGAGGTCATCATGGGGCAGATTCTCACGGCCGGCGTCGGGCAAGCGCCGGCCCGGCAAGCGGCCTTGGGCGCCGGACTGCCCGCCACCGTCGCGGCACTGACGATCAACAAAATGTGCGGCTCAGGGCTGAAGGCCGTGATGCTGGCCGATCAGGTGATCCGCGCCGGCGATGCCCGTGCAATCGTGGCCGGCGGCATGGAAAGCATGAGCCGCGCTCCGCACCTGCTGATGGGCACGCGCGAAGGCTGGAAGTACGGTCCCCAGACGGCCCTCGATTCGATGATCCACGACGGACTGTGGTGCCCCTTCGAAAACGCCGCCATGGGCGCCGCGGCCGACTATATCGCCGCCAGCCGTGCGGTCGAGCGCGCAGAGCAGGATGCGTTCGCGGCCGAGAGCCATCGTCGCGCCGCGGCCGCCATCGCCGAAGGGCGTTTTGCCGACGAGATCGTGCCCGTGGTCGTGCCCGGCCGCAAGGGCGACGCAACCGTCGACCGCGACGAAGGTCCGCGGCCCGATACGACCGTCGAAAAGCTTGCCGCGCTGAAGCCCGCTTTTGGCGAGCAGGGCACGGTGACGGCCGGCAACGCCTCGCAGCTTAGCGACGGCGCGGCGGCGGTGGTGGTGGTCGATGACGAGCTGGCTCGCCGCTCGGAATCGCCGCTCAAGGCCCGCATCGTGGCCACGGCCACCAGCGGCGTCGAGCCCAAGGAAATCTTCATCGCGCCGGTCAGCGCCATGCAGCGCGTGCTGGCGAAGGCCGGCATGACGCTCGACGACATCGACCTGGTCGAACTGAACGAAGCCTTTGCCGCGCAATGTGTGGCCTGCATGCGGCCCTTGGGGATCGACACGGCTCGGACGAACGTGAATGGCGGCGCGATTGCGTTGGGGCACCCGATCGGGGCCAGCGGCGCACGGGTGCTGGTGACGCTGCTTTACGCGCTGGCCGCCCGCGGCCTGCGTCGCGGTCTGGCATCGTTGTGCCTGGGCGGCGGCAATGCGGTGGCGATGATCGTCGAGCGGTCTTAACGGTCGAACAGTCCGCCGCCGCGCGGTTGATAAATGGTATAGACCCGCGGAACGTACGAGCCGCTGGTGCGGCCGCTGCCAAAACGCCGGTATCGGTTGGGACTGTAGTATGCGTAGTTGCTGTAAATCGGGTTCGGCACCCTGCTTCGCGCCGGCTGGACGTTCCCCGGATAGCCGTACATCGCCTGCGGGCTGCTGCCCGTGTACGACGGCGGATAGACGCTGCGTTGCGGGGAGGAGGTGCGGTAATAGCTCTGATACGGATAGCCGGCAAAATAACCGGAGCCCCAGTAGCCGCCATACGACGCGCCCACGGGAACGCTCCCGTACTGCATGCCCACGGGGTATCCGCCATAATAAGAAACAACCCCTGGATAGCCGCCGTACTGCGCACCGGAACTCATCGAATACGCCGGATAGGCCCCGCCGCTGTAGGAATAAATACCCTGGCCTTCCGCCGCGGAACCGAAGAAAAACGAACCGAGCACCGTTGCCACCGCGATCATTGCAGTTCGCATAACGCACCTCGTGAATGAAACGGTTGGACTTCCCATAAGTCCTCCACTTAATTCTAGGGACGTCGGCTCGATTGTCGCCTCCTTGTTTGTTCAGCTTGCTGAAAAGTAACGCGATGCGGGGCAACGTCCTCACCCGTCGCCATCCTGCCATCGTCGGTTTGTTCCCAGAGAAGTGCGGCCTGCTTAGAATCCGCGGGCGGCGCGGATGTCTTCGAAGTCGCGGAGGTGATAGTCGATGCGTGCGTAGTCGAGCACGCGCAGCAGGCCGCGCAGGGCCACGCCCATGCCGTCAGGGCCGCTGAAGCCGCCGAACTGCCCGCCGCCCTTTACGTGCGGCTCCAGGTCGAGAAACACGCCCGGTATGCCCCGCCGGTGCAGCCGCTGATAAAGGGCGGGAATCTCTTCGCGAAAGTCGCGCAAGATCAACTCGTGGGCCGAATGGCCGATGTCGGCGGGCACAAAGTTTTTCAACGCGCCTTCGTCGACGTGGCCGTTGCGCGTGGGTGGCTGCGGATGACGATAGTCCTTGATGTGCAGCCAGCCGATGGCCGACTTCATGGCCAGGTATTGGGAGAAGACGTCGGCCGTCGTGTAGCCCTGGCAGAGGATGTTGGCGGCGTCGAAGATCAACACCAGGCCCGGATGGTTCACCTGGCGGTACAGCTCGGCCATGAGTTGCCCGGTCTGTCCGACGAGGTTGGCCTCGATCTCCAGGCCGAAGGTCAGGTCGGAGCGGTGGCAGGTCTCGGCGACCTGGCCGAGTTGATCGACGGCCTGCGGCAGATACTCGTGCGGTCCGGCCCCGCGCGGCGGATAGAACGAGAAGCCGCGGATGAGCTTGGTCTCGAAGGCGTGAGCCAGCTCGCACGCCCGTTTCACTTCTTTCTCCAGATATTTTTTGAACGGCACAAAGGCGTTGCTGGTGCCGTCGTCGACGTCGACGAGCTTGACCTTGCCGATGGGTGAGCCGATGGAAGCCACGTTCAGGCCATATTCGTCTTCGAGATGGCGGATGGCCTGAATCTCTTTGACCGTCAGCTTCATGACGTTCTTGATTCCCTCGCCGGCGTCGATGAAGCGGACGCTGTAGAACTGCAGCCCTAGGGCGGCGAAGGCGGCGAACTGCTGGACGGCGGTCTTTTGATTGGCGGCTTCGTCGGCGAAGCCACTGAGAATGACGCGAGGGTTTTCAGTCATGGCTGGCTCTGGGTGAAAAAGGAAAGCGGCCATTGTCGCCAAGCCCACCGCTGGCACGCAAGTACCTTGCCGCTCTGACGCCTTGAACAGGGTGGGCCGGCGCTCGCAAGCTCGCTCGCTCGCACCCTACGGCAACCGTGCATTCTTGGCCTGGGCCTCGCTGGCGGAGACGAAGCCGTCGCCGTCCAGATCGAGGGAGCGAAACTTCTCGGCGCTGCCTGGGAACTCGTCGAGGCTCACTTCCTGGTCTCGGTTGGCGTCCATGCGCACGAACCAGTCCGGCCCGCTGCCGGCCGCGGGCGCCGGCATGGCCGCCAGCCCGCGGCGCTGCGGCGACATGTTCGACGGCAAGCCGCGCGACAGCAACAGCGTCAGGCCGCCGGGCAACTCCTCCAGCGAGAGCCGACCGTCGCCGTCAGAATCGAGCGCCAGGAGCGACTCGCGTGCGGCACGCAGCTCGCGGGTCGTGAGCCGCCCGTCCTGGTTGGCGTCGAGCAGCGGAAAGAGCACGTCGGAATCGTCGCCGGCCACGGCGCGAATGGCGCTCGACTGCGGCGCCTGTTGCGAGCGGCGATAGGCCGCCAGCTCGTCCAGATAGATCTTTCCGTCGCCGTTGGAGTCCCATTGGTCGAACATGCGGGCCGCATCGGGCGAAACGTCTTTCACTTCGTCTTTTTCCAGGTAGCCGTCCTTGTTTTTGTCGAACATCGCCAACTGTTCTTCGGGCGTCGGGCCGCCCGCGTCGGCCGGAGCGCGGTCGTCGAGCACGATTTGCAGCCGGTAGCCATCGAGCGTCAGCACGATGCCGCGCGGCGTGTGCAGCACGATTTCATCCGCCACACCGACCTCCGGAGACAGCCGCACCAGCGACACGCCGGCCACCTGGTCGCCCGGCTTGCCGAAGTTGGCCGCCACCACCAACTGAGGCTCGATCACGTTCAGGCGGCGGATCTCGTCGTAGGCGAGCTGGCCGTCGCCGTCGTCGTCGAGCGCGCGGGCCATCGAAGGCGCCAGCGAGAACGACTCGTCCAACGTGCCGCCCGAGGCGAGGTATTGCTCGCTGAGCGTGTAAATAATGCCGTCCCAATCGGTGCGATCGCCCAACGCCAATGCGGCGGGGTGATTGAGGTAAGCGTTGGTCCGCGTGGTCATCGCCTGCGCATCGCCCGCCAGCGAGTCGTCGAGTTCGCTCCAGGTGACGATCTGATCGTCGTTGGCGTCGCGGGCCAACAACCGTGCTTCGGCGGCTGCCAGTTCGGCCTCGTCCAGCAGGTCGTCATCGTTGGCGTCGAGCATCGTGCGGACGATCGACCGCCGCGGATTCGAGCGCCGGTATTCGCTGGAACCCTCCACCGAAAACGCGGCGCCGGCGTATTTGGCGCGGGCCACCAGCCGTCGCGCCTCGTCGCGATCGACCAGCCCGTTCTGGTTTGTGTCGTTGATTCGCATGAATTCTTTGCGGGCCATCCCGTTGGTCGTCAGGTCGAACCGCTGCACAAAGACCCGCTTGGGGTCGGAATAGACCTCGTTCCACGTTGCCCGGCCATCGTGGTCGCCGTCGGCCAGCTTGAGCGCCTCATCGACCAGCACTTGCCTGGCCGCACGAAAAGGCCCGCCGTCGATGGTCATCCGCAATTCGACCACCAGCGGCCCGCCGGGCAGAAACAGCACCAGCCGCTCGGTCGAAAGATCATTCTGACTTGTTGGAGCGTTTTCTTCGGCGCCGAGTGCGTCGCCCGAGGCCGTTGAGCTAGCACGTTGGGTGTCACCGGAGTCCCGGCGCGCCGGGATTCCTAGGCCGTCCGGATCGGCACTGGACGGCCTAGGAAGGCCATCCTCCGGTTTTTGCGGAGCGGCTACGTCGGTCTGCTCAGACGGCGGAGCGGTCGCTCGATCGGCCGGGGCTGAGGTCGCAACCGCCGTCGGCATCGCTGGTCGGTTGCACCCCGTCGCCGCGAGAGCGACGAAGAAAGGCAGCACGTACACTGTTGTGAGCGTCCTCTCGGCCACCGCCTACCTCAATGGTTCAAAATGAACTCCGGGCTGTTGATCATGGCCCAGAGCAGGTCACCCAGTGCTTTGCGGCGGTCGCCGGCGCCGCCGCCCTTCGATACGTATTCGACGAGGCTTTCCAGTTCCGCCGCCGTCGGTTCGCGCGAGAGGATGCTCAGAAACAACGCCTCGACCCGCTCGCGGTCGTCGAAGACCGGCGCATCGAGCGCCTGCAGTAGTCCGCCGCGGTCGGCGTCGCTGGCCTCGGCGGTCAGGCTGCCGTTCATGAGCGCCAGGATTTGGGGGATGCCCGCCACAAATTCCGTGGCTTCGGTGGTCGCCATGTTGAACCGCTGCACGAATTGCTGTCGTGGATCGGCCATCGGCGGCTGGCCCGGCTGGGGCGCCGCGCGCTCCGGCTCGCTCAGCCGCGTGGCCCGCACCAGGCAGTCATAAAGCTGGTCGGCGGAGAGCGTCTTGACCTGCATCAGCGCGAACAACTCGGCGGGCGGCGGATCTTCTTCGCTGGGCCATTGGCTCGACCGTTGGTATGCCCGCGTCGACGCGATCGCGCGAAAAACCGCCCTCAGATCGTAACCGCTGGCGGCGAAATACTCGGCGAGCTCGTCGAGCACTTGCGGATGGCTGGGGGCATTATGCCGGCCGAAGTCATCGACCGGATGCACCAGGCCGCGGCCGAAGAGCAGCGCCCAAACGCGGTTCACCGCCACGCGGGCAAAGTACGGGTTGTCTTGCGACACCAGCCAGATGGCCAACTGCCGGCGGCGATTGACGTCGGCGTCTTCGCGGGGCGGGTCGGCGCCCAGATACTTGGGCGGCACGACCTGGCTGGTGCCCGGCAGCGTCACCTCGCCCGACACCGCGTCGACCAACTGCACGTCGGGCGGCTCGGTGCCGGGCGCCTGCTGCACGCGGGCAAAGAAGGCGGCGAACGACCAAAAATCTTCCTGCCGCCAATGGTCGAAGGGATGATGGTGGCACTGGGCACAATGGATCTGCACGCCCAGCAAAATGCGCGACGTGCTGGCGGCCAACTCTTCGGGCTTGAGTCCGGCCGCGGTATAGAACAGGGCCGCTCCGCCGCGGTTGGAACTGCCCGTGGTCGTCAGCAGATCGGCCACAATCACATCGTAGCGAATGTTCTCGGCGAACCGCCGCCGCAGCCACGACGTGAAGCCGGCCACTTCCGCCGGCCGCTCGCTTTGGGCCTGGGCCGGCAGCAGCATACGGCTCCAAACGTTGGCCAGGTGCGTGGCCCAGCGCGGATTGGCCAACAGTCGGTCGACCGCTTGGGTCCGCTTATCGGCGGCATCGTCGTCGAGAAAGGCCGAGACCTGCGAGCCGGCCGGAATGATTCCATTGAGATCGAGGGTGGCCCGCCGCAGAAACGCGGCGTTGCTGGCCGGTCCGGCCGGGCGAACGCCCGCCTCATCCATGCGTTGGTCGAGCAGTTGATCGATGCGGGCGGCCATCGCGGCGGCCGAAGGCGGTGCATCGTCATCGGCGGATGCAATGCAGGCTGCCGGGAGGATCAAAACCAGGAGCAGACATCGAAATGCGATCGCCACGGCCGTGAAGCTCCTAAACTTGCCGGACCAAGGGAATAGACGCCTTTGATTCTAGCCTTTCGGCAGCCGCACTGCCAACTATCGCACGGGACACGCAATCCAGACGAGCGGAAGTTATACTTAAAAGCGTCTGGCCGCTGTCGTGTCGGACTGACTCGCTCCCGGAGAACCACCATGCTTGCCCGCTCTCGTCTTTCTGTGTCGCTCGTTGCCGCCGTCCTCCTCGCTCAACTGGCCACCGTGGCCGGGGCGCAGGAACCACCGACCATTGCCACCTACACCACGTGGGTCACCGGGCTGGCCTTCTCGCCCGATGGCAACACGCTGGCCAGCGTCGGCGGGCAAACGCTCCTCTATCGGCCGGGCGACATCAAGCTCTGGGACCCGAACAGCGGCCAGCTCAAGGCGTCGTATTCCGGACACAACACCGTCGTGACCGCGGTGGCCTTCAGCCCCGACGGGCAAACGCTGGCCACCGCCGGCTACGACGGCACGCTCAAGCTGTGGAACGTCGCCGACGGCAAAGAAAAAGCCTCGCTGCCGGCCCATCAACATTGGATCATGGGCCTGGCCTTTTCGCCCGACGGTCAGACGCTCGCCACCGCCAGCGAAGACACCACCGCCAAGCTCTGGAACGTGACCGCGACTCCGCCCGCCGAAAAACTGGCGCTGAAAGGGCACACCGGCTCGGTCACGAGCGTGGCTTTTTCGCCCGACGGGCAGATGATCGCCACCGGCAGCGGCGATAAAACGGCCGTCGTGTGGAACCCGGCCAATGCCGAAGTGATGAAGAAACTGGAGGGACACACCGACGCCGTGTCGGCGATCGTGTTTGTGCTCGACGGCAAGACGCTGGCCACCGGCAGCCACGACCGCACGGTCAAGCTGTGGAACGTCGCCGAAGGGAAGGAGTCGGCTGCCATGACCGGGCATCACAACTGGATCAGCTCGGCCCGCGTATCGCCCGACGGCAAAACGCTGGCGACCGCCAGCCACGACCGCACGGTCAAGCTTTGGAACCTGGAAACGAAGCAAGAGGCCGCCACGTTGGGCGGCTACAAGAGTACGGTATGGTCGGTGGCTTTCTCGCCGAAAGGCCAGTTGCTGGCCACCGGCAGCCACAACGATTCGCTGAAAATCTGGCGGCAAGGCTGGGTCGAAGCCTTCCCCCACGCGGCCCCTGCCGCCCAACCCGGCGCGGCGACGGCCAGCAAATAGTGTGGCAGAGGGCGAGCTTGCGAGCGCCGGCCCGACGGAGAGGGAGCGAGGGGGAGACGGAGCGACGGAGAGAAATGTCAGTGCAACGCGGCTCGCCGCGTCTCTGCGTCTCTCCTTCCCTCCCTCTCCCCGGCAGCGGCGCGCTAATTGCACTGCGGCAAGCGGCAGATCCTATCTGCGGCTCCGCGGGGCAGTTCATGGATGGCACCATCGGCTCACTCGCCTTGTTGCGATGCGCGGTTGGCAGTACCATGCCGCGCCGGCCGATGGTCGGCAACTCGCGTCAAAACTAACCGGTGAGGAGCGCGCGCACGCGACCTATATGATCTCTTTGCGAAGCGTCGTTTTGGCGGCCGTCCTCGGCTGGCCTCTCGCGTCTGCCTCCCGCGCGATCGCAGCCCCGCCGGAAGACACTCCTTCCCTCGCCGAACAGCTTGCCGGCCAGGTGGCGATCTATCGCGACTCCTTCGGCGTGCCCCACATCGACGGCGCCAGCGACGAGGCTACGGTGTTCGGCTTCGCTTACGCCCAGGCCGAGGATTATTTCTGGCAGGTCGAAGACAACTACCTGCTCAGCCTGGGCCGCTATGCCGAGGCCCACGGGCCGTCGGGCATCAACTCCGATCTTCTCAACCGGGCCTTTGAAATCGTGGCCAGCGCCAAGGCCGACTATGAAAAGTTGCCCGACGACCTCAAATCGCTCTGTGAGGCGTTTGCCGCGGGCCTGAACCACTATCTGGCGAAAAACCCGCACGTGAAGCCGCGGCTCATCAGGCACTTCGAGCCTTGGCACAGCCTGGCTTGCGCCCGGCAGTTGCTGCTGGAGCTGACGTTCCGCTACACCCGCATCCACAGCAATTACATGCCGCGGGTCAATCCCATGGTCGCCGCCGCCACCGGATCGAACGCCTGGGCCATCGCCCCCCAGCGCACCAGGGACGGTCACGCCATGCTCTTCGCCAACCCACACCAGCCTTGGTTTGGCTTCGGGCAAATGTACGAAGCTCACCTGCGCAGCGACGAGGGTTGGAACTTCAGCGGCGCCACCTTTTTCGGCAGCCCGCTGCCGACGATGGGCCACAACGAAGACCTCGGCTGGAGCTTCACCACCAACGAACCCGACATCGCCGACCTGTGGCGCGAGACGTTCGATGATCCCCAGCACCCGCTCAACTACCGCTACGGCGGCGGTTATCGCACGGCCGTCGAGTGGCAAGAGAAGGTCAAGATCAAGACGCACGACGGCGTGAAAGAAAAGCTTTACACCTTTCGCAAGACGCACCACGGACCGATCGTGGCCAAACAAGACGCGCGGCACCCGTTGTCCGCCCAGATCGGCCGGCTGCGAGAGTCGCTGTTGCTGCGGCAAATGGACATGCTCGTTCGGGCACGCAATCTCGACGATTTCAAAGCCGGCATGGCGGGCCTCCATTTCCCGATCATGAACGCCGTCTACGCCGACCGCCACGGCGACATCTATTTCCTTTACAACGGCACCATACCCCGACGCGACCCACGGTTCGATTGGAGCAAGCCGGTCGACGGCAGCGATCCGGCCACCGAATGGCAAGGCTTCCACACCCTCGACGAGCTGCCCCAGTTGGCCAACCCCAAGGCCGGCTACGTGCAAAACTGCAATTCGTCGCCCTTCACCACCACCCACCTCGACAATCCATCGGCCGCCGCCTTCCCGTCTTATATGGTCGAAGACAAGCACGACGACAAGCGGCGGGCCAAGCTGTCGCGGCAGATCCTCAGCGAGCTCGCCGACGTCACATTCGAGCGGCTCGAAGCGGCGGCCTTCGACACGACGATTTACTGGGCGCAGCACGAGCTGCCGCTCTACGCCAAGGCATTCGAGGAGCTGAAAAAGTCGGACCCCGCGTTGGCCGCCAAGGCCCGTCCGTACATCGAGCACCTGCTCGATTGGGACTGCCGCTCGTCGCTCGACTCGACGCAGACCACGCTTTGCGTCGCCTGGTATGAGCGGCTCTACGGCGGCGGGTATCCGGGCGAACAACTCAAGCAGCGTTTCGTCGACAACATGCCGGTGCGTTTCGAGGCCCTCATCCAGGCCGCCGCCGACGTGCAATCGGCCCACGGCGATTGGCAAGTCGCCTGGGGCAAGGTACATCGCATCCAGCGGCACGCGAACGTGGCCGATCTGGTCGATGTGCCGTTCGACGACGGGCTGCCGAGCCTTCCTTCGGCCGGCACGCACGGCCCGATGGGCGTGATCTTCACGCAGTATTACACGCCGACGATCCACATTCCGTTCGTCAAAACGGTCTCCAAACACTACGGCGTGATCGGTTACACCTACGTCGGCGTGTTCGAATTCGGCGACCGCGTTCGGGGAGCGACGTTGTTGCAATTCGGCGCCAGCGGCAATCCCGCGTCGCCGCACTACTTCGATCAGGCGGCGCTGCTCTCGCAGCAGAAGCTCAAGCCCGAATTGTTCTATTGGGAAGACGTGCTTTCCGGCGCCCGCAACGGGTATCAGCCTGGCGAGCGGCCCGTCGCGGCGGGCGAACTGCGGCAATTGGCCGCGCGGACCAAGAAGCCCGGCACGACGGTGCGGTAAGGGCGAACTGGACCATGCCCGAAAACGCACGGCCGACCGCTGGTTCGCTCGCGTTCTCTTTAGTTACTTCGCCGTCACCGCTTGCTCGAGCAGAACGGCCGCGACGGGCGGAAGCCGACAGCGGCGGAGCATTTGCGGGCGTGGCCGCCCGGGCCAACTGGTCCAGTTTTTCCCAGGTCTCCACGGGTAACGCGATCGGTCGTCGGACCCGCTCCGCCGGTACTTCTTCTGTCCGGATACATTGGGCGACGATTTCAGCCAACTGCTCCAGGCCCAACGGGCCATGCGGGCCTACAACAGGGTGACGACGCGGCGTGCAGGGCTTGTGCAATTTCGTCTTCACCCAGCATGATTTCATCGTATCTTGGCGTCAGCACCCCGGTCAACGTTTGGTTGATACGGTCCACACTCTGTCATCAAGCTGACGACGCCTTACCGTTCTCATCGCGGTCGCCGCACGTCGCCCGTCGTCGATCGGCACTCTCGAAACCCTTGCACGCCACGATGTTGCACACGGTCGGCCAGCGTCGCCGCTGCGCCTGGCGCACGCTTTGCCTGTCGTTGTGACTCGACGGGTCCAAAACGAGAAAGAGAGGCGATGAATATGACGACGAACATACGGAGTTCGATTCGCGGGCGGCTGATGGCGGTCGCGATGGGCGCACTGCTGCTGAATCCGCTGCCCGCTTGGGCGGTAAGTCCCAAGACCAAGAATGCTGCGGGCCTGGCTTGCACGGACGGCACTTGTTCCATCGTGGGAGCAGGGCGACCGGCGAGCGGCGACCGCACACTCGGCACCGCCATTCATTGGATGCAGTCGCCCGATGCCGCCAGCCGGCTCGCGAGCGAAGAAGGCAAGCTGGTATTCATGATCCAGGTGTCGGGCAACTTCGCCCGGCAAGAATTCACGTGAAACAACGCCCAAGCATACAGGACGGGCGCCCTGTCAGATAAAGAGGTCGGCAATTACGTCGGCGAACATTTCACGTCGTGCTATCAGCAGCTCGGCGATTTTCAGGTCACCAAGGTCAACGGTCAGGTGCAGAAGAACGGCGGCAACGTGGTCAGCTACTTCCTCACGCCGCAAGGGCTGGTGATCGATGCGGTGGTGGGACCGGTGAAGGCCGATAAACTGCTGAGCGATGCCCGCTGGGCCGTCGACACCTACGCCGGCGCGCTCAAGGCGGCCCCTCACAGCCCGCCTGCTCAGGCCAACTACATCGCCATGGCCCACGCGGCGCTTTCGGGCGACAAGGCGCACCGGCTGTTGGCCGACAACTCGCTGGTGCCGCTGCAGTTGATCCAAGAGCGGGTGTTCGAAAAACTGGCCGGCCAAAAGGCGAGCGAAGACCGCAGCGATGTGGGACTGGCGGCGATGGGATTCAACAAAGCCAGGCAAAAGGGAATGCCGGTGCTGCTCGTTCTGACCAAGGCCAAGGCCAAGACCGGAGTGTGGGACATGCCCACGAGCAGCTTGATCGCCGCCTTGGGAAGCAAGCCCACGGTGCAGCCGATGCGTAACTGCGTGCTGATCGTGCTGCCCATCGACGAACTGCCGGCGTTGACGAACCTGGTCAACCTGCCCGACCTGGAGTTGGCCGAGCGGACCACACCGACGATGGTGTTGACCAACGGCGACGCGGCCCAGACGGTGGCCATTTCGTCGCACAGCGATCCGCGCGAGGTCGCCAAGCTGCTCTGGGACGCGGTGAACCACGAGCGGCTCGACAAAGCGGACAAGCTGATCGAATCGGGCCATGTACGTGAAGCCACCGGCTTGCTGAAGCTCGTCAAGTCGTCGCCGCAAGCCGGCCCGCTGAAGGCGCGTGCGATCGAGCGGCTGGGGGGGTTGCAACCCTCACGGGCGCCTCGCGCGACAAAGTCCGCCACGCCGATCGTCAGGACCGCCGACGACTTGTATGCCGCGAAGAAGTAAGTGGTGGCTAAGCGGCTCACTTCTCGGCCGGGGCGAGCAGGGTATCAAGCTCCCAAAGTTCGGCCGTGCCGTCGTATTTGCCCACGAACAGCCGCTTGCCGTCGCCGCTGAACGCGGCTGAGGTCACGCCAGTCATGGGAGTGCGCGGGCCCCGGACCTCGCCCGTCTCCGCATCGCGCAGCTCCAGTGCGCCTCTGCCGATGCACGCCAGCAAGTCGCCGCGCGGGTTGAAAGCGATCATGTTCGGATCCCGAGATAACGTAAATTCCTTGAGTACTCGGGCGCTGGCTAAATCCAGGAGTTGCAACCGCGGGTTGGAATCGGAATGGGTGATGCGTGTGCTCGTTCGTGAGTACGTGGTAATCACTACCGCAAGCGCGCGGCTGTCGGGACGGAATGTACTGACGACAGCGGTGTAGGGAAACGAAGCAGTGCCTTCCGAAAATCGCCTCGCTTTACCACGTGTTTTCCCCGTACTGGTGTCCCAAAACTGCAGATCCGTCGGGATCTGCGACTTCCTCAATTTCCTCCCCCGCATGAGCGCGGCCGAGAAGTCCTCGGCCAGTAGAAGCCTCAGATCGGGACTGAACAATATAGGCTGGATCGACATTGTCCGATTGGGAGCGGAGGCCAAAATGGTGTAGCGCGATTCGCGGTTCGCCAGTTCAAATCTCACGAGCCATACCGTCCCGCCCGCGTCTTTGTCGAGGGCCAAAGCTTCCTTGCCGTCGGCGGCGATGGCCAGTTCGCCCCTTGCGGTCAGCAACGGTTTTCGACCGTCGGCTGCCTCCGCGGACACATCCCAGAGGCTGAAATCCGGCAAGTCCGGTGTTCCATCAGAATAAGAAAAGGAAAGCGGGCGCTGGCTCGCACGGCTGTCGCTCTTAATGGTGAAGTTAAAGCGGGAGCGTGGCTGATAGGTGACGGCATAGCTCCCGTCCGCGCTGAGACTGACGCGTTTGACTCCGGCCTCGTGCATCAGCGGCGCTCCGCGCGGCGCGCCGTCGGTAGCGTTCCAAAGCCGCGCCGTCTTGTCGTCGCCGCCAGTCATAAGCGTAGAGCCATCGGCACTCACGGCCACGGACGCGACTCGAGCGCCGTGCTTGACTGTCAATACCAGGCCGGGCACCTTACGCGCGGCCGGTTCGATGGGTGGCTTATCGACGTCCTTTGCGTCGGGCGGGGCGGACGCTGACGGCGACGCTCCGCCCGTGCCGTCGCCCTTTGCACCGCTGGCGGCGGGAACGTCGATGCTCGGCGGTTCGACGTTGCTGTCGCCGAGATCGCTCCGTGTATCGGCCGGATCGGCGTCGGGCGGTTCGCCTTGCTCGTTTGGGTTGTTGGACTGGTCCGGCCCAACCGATGGCGGTTGCGGGATGAACCGGCCCTTCAGAATCGGCCCCGCATTGGCCGCCACGGCCTCGTCAGGTTTCTTGCGCGGCCACAAGAGCGACGCGGCCGTGATCGTAGCCAGCACGACGAGCGCTACGGCCGCCCAGGCGAACGGCCGCCGAAACAGCGATTCGTCCTTGGCGCCGCGGTGCCTGCGCGCCGCGCCAACTCGTAGCGTCGGCGTCGGGCGGCGATGCGAAGGCCTCGTCTCGCGCTCCCGCTGCACCGCCGGTTTCTGGATCGGAGCGAGCGCCACCTCGTCCAACAGCCCATCCAAACTTTCCAGGCCCGCCCAGGGATTGGCCGACGCGCCCGCCTCTCCTCTGGCCCAGGGCGCCAGCGCCTCGGCCGCCTCGGCGGGCGTCTGAAACCGGTCGCCAGGATCCTTGGCCAGCATCCGCTTTTCGATCAACTCGGCGAAGGCCGGCGGGACGTCGCGGTTCTTCACGCGGATGGCGGCCGGCAAAATGTCGATGTGAGCCATGATCCGCTGCACCTCGGTCCCTTCGGCAAACGGCGGCTTGCCAGTCAGGCAGTGGTAAAGCGTGCAGCCGAGGGAATAGATGTCGCTGCGGATGTCGGCCCGCTTGGCGTCGACCGCCTGTTCCGGCGAACAATAGTCGATCGTGCCCATGAACTGCCCGGTGCGCGTGTCCGGCCCGCCGGCCTGCGCTTGCGGCCCGAAGAACTTGGCCAGCCCCATGTCGGCCACTTTCACGTTGCCTTGGCGTGAAAGGAGAATGTTCGAGGGTTTGATGTCGCGGTGAATGATACCCAGCTCGCGCGCGTGCTCCAGGGCCAGCGCCACTTCGTGGCCGATGCGGGCCGTCTCGCGCACGCCCAACCGTTTTTGTTTCGCCAGGTGGGCCGACAGGCTCGGACCATCGACCAGTTCCATGGCCAGAAAATGAAGCGATCCATGTTGGGCCAATTCAAAGCTGGTGACCACGTGGTCGTGTCGCAATTGCAAGGCCACGAACGCCTCGCGTCGGAAGCGGCCGATGGCATCGGGCGTGGCCAGTCGCGGCGGCAGCACCTTCACGGCCACCTGGCGGTTCAGCTTCGTATCGAGCGCGCGATAGACGCTTCCCATGCCGCCGGCGCCCAAGGGCGCCAGGAGCTTGTAGTGGCCCAAGATCAGGTTTTGCGATCGGCCCGCCTCGAGCTGCGCCACTTGCCACTTGGTCAACAGGCCCTGCCGCACGAGCCAATCGAGCAGCCGCGCGTCGTCGGCGCCAGCGCCAAGCTCCGCGCGGCCACGCGCCAACTCGGCGGCGGCGACCAATCCGCTGTTCACGGCGCGATCGCCTTGCGCACTTTTGACCTGTGACATGACGAGTCTCCCGACGGCCCCGACAACATAATCCTCATCACAATCCGCCTTTGCCTGATTCGCCAGCGTCTGCCATAAATCGTTCGCGGACCCAGCCCCGGAACTTGCGAATCCAGGCGGTTTCGTCGGCCGCCAATTCGAATTCGAGGAACGGTTCCAGGTCTTTCACGCGCAGCATCGGCAAGTTCAGACTGAAGTCGCGCTCGACGTACTTCCCGTCCGCGCCGAGAGAGTAGGCGGCCAGTCCCTTCTTGCGCCATCGCCAAATTTCAGGAACGCCCAAGGCGGCGTAAATGCGCAACTTCTGCACGGCCCCGCGGCTGACTTCGGTCTCGATGGCCAAGTCCGGCGGCGGATCGACCGAGAGGTCGACCTCCATGCGACTGCGTACCCGGTGGTGATTGAGAATATAGTAGCACTCGTCGGCCTCAAGTCCTTTGGCGAGTTCCTGACTCTTCCAAGTCGTCGATCCCAGGCTGCGCTGCGGGATACCCATTTCCTCGGTAAACGATTCAAACATCCGGGCAAGCAACTTCTTGATGATTTCGTGGCTGGACGAGGGGCTCATGAGTTCCAGTGTTCCTCGATCATAGGCCATGTGGACGTGCCAGTTGTCTTCGTTCTCGCGCAACTGCTCGTACATCTCCCACGAAATGCCCGAAAGCACAATCCGGCGTTCACCCCTCAGCAGAACTTTTTCGACGGTCGCCATGTGAAAAGCCTCAGCCAGAATTCACGGCCCTCATTCTATACCGGCGGCAAACGCCATCCAAGTTGCTTCTATAAACCGCCGCCGCGGATCGTTGTAAAGAGCAGGCTTCAGCGGTTGCCATACGCAATCACGCTGGATTTTTTCCCCCTGACGCCGACGTAAAGTCGGCCATTCGCCACGGCCATGCACCAGACATAGCCCGCCGCGGAGGTGGACCACTTGTTTTGCAGAGTATCGGCCGCCAGCGCCACCACGGCTCCCTTGTTCGCCTGTCGATCGTAGGTTGAGGCGAAAACCATGTTGTTGGCGGCACTCCACCAGGCGCTCGAATCTTTTTTCAACGCCCGCTTCCGTTGAATCGCGCCGGTCTGGGCGTCGAGACGATAAATGTGACCATCCTGCCGGGTCGCGGCATAGAGGGAGTCTCCCACGAGGAGAAACTGCATGTAGAACGCGCCGGCCTGCGGCACGGTTTTCCACAGCGTCTTCCCGTCGGCGATCGAAAGGGCGGCGATCCGGTCGCCTTGCGCGATGAAAGCCAAATCGTCGGTCGCGGCGACTCTGTTCCCGGTCATGAGGTCGTTATTCCACGACGGCGCACCGCTGGCCGCGTTCACGGCGGCGCCCGCATGCAGCAGCTTGCCCGCTCTGATAGCGATGTCTCCCGACCCCCTGCGGGTCTTGTCGTTCCATTTCTCCTGGCCGCTCTGTGGATCGAGCGCCCAAAGGCCGCTGTCAGAGCCGGCGTAGAGCAAGCCATCGGCGACTTTGATTTGCGAGTAGTGCATGCTATTCATTCCGGCATGTTGCCAGCGGAGTTGGCCGCTCCGCAGATCGACGGCAAAGAGATTGTCATTGTCGCCGCCGACGTAAGCGAGCCCGCCGAGGCAGGCCGGACTCGTACACATGTGGCGGCGTGGGGCACCGGGCAACTCGAAGGTCCAGAGTGGGCGTCCGCTACGGGCGTCCAGGGCATAGACGGTGTCCTTGACCGCGGTTCCCGCTGCCAAGACAATGCCCGAGCTGACGACCAGATGATCGGGAGAAAAACTATTATCGGGTAAGGCCTGCTGCCAGAGCTTCACCAAGGGAGGAGCGATCTTCTTCTCGCCGCGGTTGTGATATGTGTTGCCGGCGTCGTAGCCGCCCATCGGCCAATCGTCTTCAGACGCGTCCGCCAAGCCGGCGAACTTTTTCGCCTCGGTCTTCGTCCCTGCGGACTTCGGCTCCGGCTTCTCGCCTTCGGCGCGCGGCGATGGCTTGCCCGTCGGTTCTTGAGGGGAGTCGGCGGGTTGGGGGGGGCGCTGGCGGCGACGTTCCGCCCGCGCCGATGCCGTTCGCGTCGGCGGGGTCGGGCGGAACGATGCTTGGCGGCTCAACGCTGGGCGCGTCAAGACGGTCGGCCGGGATCGCTTCCGCCGCCACGCTTGGCCCGCCGCTTGGCTCGTCGCGGCTGCCCTGCGCGCTCGGTTCGACCGCGGGAGGCACGCCGGCGATTTGGCCGTCGGGAATCGGCTCGACGTTGGCCACGTCAGGTTTCTTGCTCGGCCAGTAGAGCGACGCGGCCGTGATCGTAGCCAGTATGGCCACGGCCACGCCCGCCCAGGCCAACGGCCGCCGAAACAGCGATTCGTCCTTGGCGCCGCGGCGCCTGCGCGCGGCGCCAACTCGCAGCGTCGGCGTCGGGCGGCGATGCGACGGCCTCGTCTCGCGCTCTCGCTGCGCCGCCGGTTTCTGGAGGGGAGCGAGCGCCACTTCGTCCAACAGGCCATCCAAACTTTCCAGGCCCGCCCAGGGATTGGCCGACGCGCCCGCCTCTCCTCTGGCCCAGGGCGCCAGCGCCTCGGCCGCCTCGGCAGGCGTCTGAAACCGGTCGCCCGGATCCTTGGCCAACATCCGCTTTTCGATCAACTCGGCGAAGGCCGGCGGGACGTCGCGGTTCTTGATGCGAATCGACGCGGGCAAGATGTCGATGTGCGCCATGATCCGCTGCACTTCGGTGCCCTCGGCGAACGGCGGCTTGCCAGTCAGGCAGTGGTAGAGCGTACAGCCGAGGGAATAGAGGTCGCTGCGGATGTCGGCCCGCTTGGCGTCGACCGCCTGTTCCGGCGAGCAATAGTCGATCGTGCCCATGAACTGCCCGGTGCGCGTGTCCGGCCCGCCGGCCTGCGCTTGCGGCCCAAAGAACTTGGCCAGCCCCATGTCGGCCACCTTTACCCGGCCTTGGCGCGAAAGGAGGATGTTCGAGGGTTTGATGTCGCGGTGGATGATACCCAGCTCGCGCGCGTGCTCCAGGGCCAGCGCCACTTCGTGGCCGATGCGGGCCGTTTCGCGCACACCCAACCGTTTTTGTCTCGCCAGGTGCGCCGACAGGCTCGGCCCATCGACCAGTTCCATGGCCAGAAAATGAAGCGACCCATGTTGGGCCAATTCAAAGCTGGTGACCACGTGGTCGTGTCGCAATTGCAAGGCCACGAACGCCTCGCGTCGAAAGCGGCCGATGGCATCGGGCGTGGCCAGTCGCGGCGGCAGCACCTTCACGGCCACCTGGCGGTTCAGCTTCGCATCGAGCGCGCGGTAGACGCTGCCCATACCGCCGGCGCCCAGCGGGGCCAGTAGCTTGTAGTGGCCCAAGATCAGGTTTTGCGACCGGCCGGCCTCCAGTTGCGCCACTTGCCATTTGGTCAACAGGCCATGCTTGACGAGCCATTCGAGCAGTCGCGCGTCGTCGGCGCCCTGGCCAAGTTCCGCGCGGGCTCGCGCCAAGTCGGCTTGGCCGATCAGTCCGCCGGCGACCGCGCGCTCAGCCACGGCAGCTTCGAGCTTGTTCATACGACCTCCGCAGGCCGCCGCGAAAAAACAGTACGTGTGGCGCACATCAACCACCACGCGTGGCGGCACATGCCGTCATGCTAGCCACCCCGCCCTTTGGCCGTCAAGCACCCTAGGGTCAGGTGATTCTGGCCAGTCGCGACCGCCGCGCGTTGTCCAGCGCGCGGTCGGAACAAAGTGCCTCATTCGCCGCGTGGCGGAGGTTCGCCCGCTCGCCCGCCAAAACGTCGCCGCCATTCGTCCAGCTCTCTTCGCAAGCGTTCTAATTCCTTGCCGGATCCCTCCAACTCGCTCGCCAGGCGCTCGCGCTCCGCCTCGGCGCGCTCGCGGGCCGCGTCCGCCTGCTCACGCGCCGCGTCGGCCTGCTCGCGCGCCGCGTCGGCCTGCTCGCGCGCCAGCCGCTCACGTTCTCGCTGGGCCTCAGCGAGCCCGCGATCGGCCTCCAGGGCTGCCTCGCGCTCCTCGGGGGTTGGCAGCCAGAGGCCGGTGGCGGGATTGTAGAACCGCAACCACTCGCCGTCGCGCTCGAGGTGCAAGCCGAGAACTTCGCTGGGCAAGCGCCCCTCCACGATCTCGATCGGGACGTACTTGCCCTCGCGCAGTCGATGGCCTTGCAGCGGCGGGTCGAGATACTCGCCCTTGGGGTCGAACAGAAAATATTCGGGCACCGGCATCTCGTCCTGGTAGATCGACATTTTGTCGTCCAGGTCTTCGTCTTGCGTCGACTTGCTCGTCAGCTCGACGACGAAGTCCAGACCATGTCCTTCTTCCCAGATGAGGTAATGCTCGCGCGGCTTGTCCTTTGGCACGCCCAGAGCAACGAAGACGTCGGGCGAAACGTGCTTGCGTCGGTTCCCTTTCTCGTAATAAACGAACATGTTGCCCCACACGTACACCAACGGCTCCCGTTCGAAATGCCGCTCGAGCGTCTTGATCGCGGTTGTGAGATTCTTCAGATGGAGCGGTGTTTCACCCACGGGCCGGCCGTCTCCGGTAGGATAGTCGATCTCCGCGTCGGCCCGGAGCGAACGCAGTGGTGAAGGGATGGTTGCCATGTTCGTCTCCCGCACTCGCCCCGTCGACTTCAGTTTAGCCCGTCGGCGTGTGCTAGTCGACGTGCATTCCCAGCCCCAACTCGCCGGGAACCGCTCGCGCACCCATGCGCGGAACTTGCGAATCCAGGCGGTTTCGTCGCCCGACCATTCGAAGTCGAGGAGCGGATCCAGGTGTTTGACCCGCGGCATTGGCAGGTTCAACTCGCGTTCGACGTATTTCCCGTCCGCGCCGAGCGAATAGGCGGTCAGCCCCTTCTTGCGTCAGACCTGGATGTTCTCGTAGCGCGCGATGCGGTTCAGGTCGATCAACAGCTTGGACGGCGTCTCGTAGCGATCTTCGGGACGCTTGGCGAGCATCATCATCACACAGTCCTGAAAGCGATCGGCGACCGAGAGATGAACTCTTTTCGGCTTGACCGGTTCAGCCGAACGGATGAGCGAGACGACCTCAGGCACCGAGTTGCCTTCGAACGGCGGGTGTCCGGTCAACAGCGCGTAAACCGTGGCACCGAGGCTGTAGATGTCGGCCCGGCAATCGACCGGCGCGTCGCTGCGCGTCCGCTCGGGCGGCATGTAGGGAAGGTCGCCGACGAGCTGGCCGGGCCGCGTGATCTGCCGCGCCAGCGTTCCCTCCAGCGCTTTGGCCAGCATCAAGTCGCCCAGCTTGGCCTGTTTGGTGTCGCGCTTGAACAGGATGTTGTTGGGCGTGATGTTGCGATGCACGATCTGGTGCTCGTAAGCGGTCTCCAACGCCCGACCGATTTGCACGGCCACCAAGAAAGACGTGCGCCAGTCGAGCATGCCACGCGTGCCGAAATGGTTGATGACTTCGGTCAGGCACTCGCCTTCGACGAACTCCATGGCCACCCAGCAGTGCGGTCCGTTTTTGCCCGCCGCGTAAATCTCGACCAGGTTCTCGTGGCGGATGGGCATCATGGTTTTCATGGCGCGCACGAACCGCTGCATTTCGTCTTCCTGTTTCGAGATCTCCGGCCAGAGCACTTTGACGGCCGCCGGACGGTCGGCCTTGGAATCGTGTGCCAGAAAAACGAGCCCCGTGTTGCCGCTGGCGAGCACCTTCTTCAGCTCGAAGTGGGCCAGGCTTTGGCCGACCAGGTTTTTGAGGTTGGCGGCCGTGATCACGGGCATGGCGGCGGCGGCCGGTCGGCCCGCGAGCGTGCTTTTGTCGTGCTGGGCCGCGAGATCGAGCCGCAGCTCGGTATGGCCGACGCCGACCACGTCGCCGGGCCGCAGCTCGCATTGCTCGACGCGCGCGCCGTTGACGAACGTGCCGGCGGAGCTGCCCTGATCGCGCAAGATAAACTTGCCGCCATCGATCTCGATGAGGCAGTGGACGCGCGAGGCGTGTTGATCGGCGAGGCGCGTATTCGACTTTTCACCCCGCCCGATGACGAGCGTTTGCCCGTCGGCCAGCGCGAACTTGCGCGGCGCGTCCGGGCCTTTGACGACGACGAGTTCGGCGATCATCGCGTGAGCTTCCGAGATGCGAGACGAAGCGCAGGAAAGGCCTACGCCCGCGCGAGTTGCAAACCACCGCGGTGCAAGGTCGCGTAGTCGGCAGTCTACCGTCGATAAACGGGAAACGCAAGTTTCCGCTCGGTAGCCGGTCGCCGCGGGGTTCGATGATATGCCTGGAATCAGGCGTTTGCCGGTTTCGCCAAAGCTCCACGCGCGGCTGGTCGATAAGCGTGGCGGTTTGACCGTCAGCCCACGGAGAATTGCCATGCTTGCCGCAAGCCGCGTCGAGGGGCTGAACCGCGGCAACGCGCGGATGACCGTGTTCGACGACAAGGGCGACTTCGACGCCTTCGAGAAGGTTTTGGCCGAGGCGGTCGAGCGGAGCGACACGCGGCTGCTGGCCTATTGCCTGCTGCCGAACCACTGGCACTTGCTGGTCTGGCCCCGCAAGAAAGGCGAACTCTCCCGGTTTGTCGGCTGGCTCGGTCTGACCCGTACCCAGCGGTGGCACGCCCATCGGCAGGACGTCGGCAACGGGCACGTCTATCAAGGCAGATTCAAGTCGTTTCCGGTCGAGGAGGACGATCATTTCTATTCCGTCGCTCGGTACGTGGAGCGAAACGCCGCGCGGGCGAACCTCGTACGTCGGGCGGAGGACTGGCCGTGGTGCAGCCTCTATCGGTGGCTGCACGGCGGAGCCGACGACAAGCCCGTCCTTGCCTCTTGGCCGCTTCCGCGCAAAGCCGGCTGGGCGGAACACGTGAATGCGCCGCAGAGCGAGGCGGAGTTGGCCGCGATTCGCCGCAGCGTGGAGCGCGGGAATCCCTACGGAAGCGAGTCCTGGAACGAACGCACGGTTCGACGGCTCGGTCTCGAATCGACCATCCGCCCTCGTGGCCGCCCAAGAAAGGAGGCCTCGGCGGATAACAAAGGTTCCTGACACCGTTTCTTGGCCCGCCACCTTTTCTTGGCCCGGCTGCTGGGCGGGTCGTGGTCGCCGATCAGTCGCCGCTCGGCGGCGTTGGTCTTCGGGTGTACGTTGGGACTGTCTCGCAAGACCGCTCGCATCGCCGCGGCCAGCAGCACTCCGGCCAGCGCAATGCCGACCAGCGCCGCGCGCCAGCCGAGCCCCATTTCATACATCAGCAGCGTGCCGACAAGAAGCGGCGCGCAGCCGCCGCCAATCCGTCCGGCGGTCAGACTCTACCGCAAAGCAGCGGCGGCGCGTATACTTCAACGCCGAGGCCGAGAGGATCAAGCCCGATGGCATCGTGCCGACGCTGATCGAGAATCGTCCCGCCGGCCAAGAAGAGACCACGCTTGGTGGAAAACTATCAGAAGTATTTAGACCCAAGCACGCTGGCCAAACTGCAGGGGCTGGAGCTGCGTGCCCGGCTGATCGTCGAAGGCTACGTGTCGGGCGTGCATCGCAGCCCCTATCACGGCTTTTCCATCGAGTTCGCCGAGCACCGCGAGTATGCGCCCGGCGACGATCTGCGTTACGTCGACTGGAAGGTGTTCGGCAAGTCCGACAAGTTCTACCTCAAGCAATACGAGGAAGAAACGAACCTGGTCAGCCATCTCGTGCTCGACACCAGCGAGAGCATGCGTTACCAGAGCGAGTCGGCGCCGCTTTCGAAGCTCGAATATGCCCAGTGCGTGGCGGCGGCGCTGGCCTACCTGATCTTGCAGCAGCAAGACAGCGTGGGGCTGGTGACGTTCGACAGCGAGGTTCGGGCGTTGGTGCGGGCCAGCAGCAATCCTTCGCACCTCAAGCAGTTGCTGCACGTGATGAGCGAGTCGCGGGCGGAGCGGAAAACCGCCAGCGGGCCGATTTTTCACGATTTGGCCGAGCGGCTGAAGAAGCGGGGCGTGGTGGTGGTGCTGGGCGACTTTTTCGACGACGTGCCTTCAATGCTGGCCGGCCTGAAGCACCTGCGGCACAAGCGGCACGAGGTGATTCTGTTTCACGTGCTCGACCCGGCGGAACTCGACTTTCCCTTCCGGCAGCCAACGCTGTTCAAGGGGCTGGAGGGCTGGCCGGAGCTGCTGGCCGACCCGCGTTCGCTGCGCAAGGCGTACCTGGCGGAGTTCGAGCGCTTCGTACACGAACTGCGGCAAGGCTGCCGGGCGCATCGCATCGACTACGTGCAGATGCGCACCGATCAGCCGCTCGACCTGGCGTTGTCGAGCTATTTGACGGCCAGGTTGGCGAAGAGCCGGTAATGCAGACAACCGAGGATATCGTATGAAGAGCATCTCGACCCAGGAGTTGAAGTCCAACCTCGACGCCATTTTGAGTTCGGTGCAAGCCGGCCAGATCGTTTTGACCAAATATGCCAGGTAAGCGACGGGCATAGTCATCAACGGCCGCGTGATGCATGCCGACGAGCTTCCGCATGCCCGGCTGATGTGGCCGATGAATTGGGTCAACGCTCGCTTCGGGCACGACTACGCCGCGCCGGTCGTGGCGGTCCAACTCGGCAATACCGCGGTGCGGGACCGCGACCTCGCCTGTTTGACCAAGTTCGACGGCTTGCACGCGCTTTGGTTAAACAACACGGCCATTACCGACGAGGGCCTGCGGCTATTGCAATCGTGCCGGCACTTGGAGGAATTATCGCTTCGCGGCACGGGGGGTTGGCGACGCCGGCCTGGAATTTCTGGCGCAATTGAAGACCCTGGTTTCAAGGAGCAACCCGGCTCGATCCGCAATTCACCGCGGCCCACGAAAACCTGGCCACCGCTTGCGCCATGGACGAGCAATGGAGCGAGGCCTTGTCTGCGTGCGGCGCGGCCGCCGATCTCGATTCCAACGAGCCGCGGTATCGGCGGATGCTGGCGTATGTGCTTTGGGAAGTGGATCCAGAGCCGCGGGCCGCCGATCTCGACGTGTTGGCCAGGGCCTATGCCGCCTCCGGCCAAGAGCAGAAAGCGGCGGCACTTCGTCAAAGATCGCAGGGCCCAGTGAAGGCCGGGCCGGCAGGCTGCTCATCGTAATTCACTTGCGTTAGCGTTTAGTGAGGCGTCTGTTCTACTTCGGCGAGAGAACGCAGGTGATCCGTTTGCCCTGCGTGTTGGGAGGCGTCTCGACCTTGGCGATGTCTTCCAGGTTCTTGATGATGAACTGCACGATCCGCGGCCCCTCTTGCTGGATGTGCGCGATCTCACGCCCGCGAAAAACGACGGACACCAGCACCTTGTTCTTCTGCTCCAGAAATTCACGGGCATGATGGAGCTTCACGCCCAGATCGTGCTCGTCGGTCTTGGGGCGGATGCGGATCTCCTTGATCTTGATTTGATGCGCCTTGTGCTTTCGCTTCTGCTGCTGGTATTTGAACTTGCCGAAATCCATGATCCGGCAGACGGGCGGCCGCACGTCGGCGGCGACTTCCACCAGGTCCAGTTCGGCCTCGCGCGCGGCAGCCAGGGCCTGCTCGATCGGCATCACGCCAAGCTGCTCGCCATCGGCGGCAATGACCCGCACCGGCGACATGCGGATCTGCTCGTTGATCCTCTGTGAACGTTCGATTGCTTTTTCCTCCGGGGTTCGGGGTTCAGGGTTCAGGGTTCAGGGTTCAGGGTTTAGATGAGGGATGAGGGATGAGGGACCGTGCGGGGCGTGCGGCGACAACGGCCTAAGAAGAAAGATCCAAGACCAAAATCCAGAACCCTGAACCCTGAACCCCGAACCCTAGTATTCATGCCTTTCCCCATTTCCACCTAATCCCGCACTGACAAGCTTAGCTTGTTGGCGGATCGTTTTCGCTTTCACCTCTTCCTGCAGCTTGGCCACGGCCGCCTCAATCGGCATGGCGCCCAGGTCGCCGTCGATGCGGTCGCGCACGCTGACCGTGCCCGCCGCCATGTCTTTCTCGCCGACCACAAACATGTAGGGCACCAGCTTGAGCTGGGCATCGCGGATTTTCGCTCCCAGCTTCTCTGACCGGTAGTCGCCGGTAACGCGTAAGCCGGCCTCTTTCAGCCGGGCCTCGATCTTCCGCGCGTAAGCCTCCGACTTCTCGCTGACGATCAGCACCCGCGCTTGCTCCGGCGCCAGCCAAAGCGGAAACGCGCCGGCGAAATGCTCGATGAGCACACCCATGAACCGCTCCATCGAGCCTAGCGGCGCGCGGTGGATCATCACCGGACGATGCGGCGTGTTGTCCTGCCCGATGTATTCCAAGGCAAACCGTTCGGCACTGGGCAGGTTGTAGTCGAGCTGCACGGTGCCAAGCTGCCATTCGCGGCCGATGCAATCGGCCACCATGAAGTCGGCCTTGGGACCGTAAAACGCCGCCTCGCCACGCGTGATCTCCAGGTGCGGCAGGTTCATGTCGCGGCACACCGATTCGAGCGATTCCTCGGCCCGCCGCCAGCTTTCGTCGCTGCCGACATATTTATCGCTGGTCGGATCGCGAAAGCCCAACCGCACACGGTAATCGGTCAGGCCCAGCACCTGCAAAATGTGCTGGGTCATCTCCAGGCAGCCGCGGAACTCGTCGCCCACTTGCTCTTCGGTGCAGAACAGGTGCGCGTCGTCCTGCGTGAAGCCGCGGACGCGGGTCAAGCCGCCCAGCTCGCCCGACTGTTCATAACGATACACGGTGCCGAACTCGGCCAGCCGCACCGGCAGGTCGCGATAGCTGTGCGGCTTCGATTTATAGATCATCACGTGGTGCGGGCAATTCATCGGCTTGAGCAGGTATTTCTCGTCCTCGCTCATCACGATCGGCTTGAACTGGCTGGCGGCGTAGTAGGGGTAATGGCCGGAAATCTGATATAGCTCGACCCGCCCGATATTCGGCGTGTAGACCGGTTCGTAGCCGCGCTTGAACAGCTCGTCGCGTACGAACGTTTCCAGCAGGCCGCGGACGATGGCCCCCTTGGGCAACCACAGGATCAGGCCCGATCCGACGAGCTGGTTCGTCGTGAACAGTTCCAACTGCTTGCCCAGCACGCGATGGTCGCGGCGCTTGGCCTCTTCGACCATCCGCAAGTAGTCGTCGAGTTCTTGTTTGCTGAACCAGGCGGTGCCATAGAGCCGCTGCAATTGCTGGCGCGAGGCGTCACCCTTCCAATAGGCGCCGGCCACCGAGAGCAGCTTGAACTCGCCGATCGCACCCGCGCTGGGCACGTGCGGCCCGCGGCACAGGTCGATGAACTCCCCCTGGCGATAGAACGAGAGCGTCGGCTGATCGGCCAGACCGGTCTCGATGTGCTCGACTTTGAGCGGCTGGTGCAGGTCGCGGCAGATGGCGACGGCCTGGTCGCGCGGCTCGACGATCCGCTCAAAGGCTTCGTCGGCCTTGACGATCTTGGCCATCTCGGCCTCGATGGCCGGGAAGTCGGCCTCGCTCAGCGGACGGTCGAGGCCGATGTCGTAGTAAAAGCCGTTCTCGATGGTCGGGCCAAAGGCAAGCTGCACACCCTCGAACAGTCGCATGACCGCCCGTGCCATCACGTGGGCGCAGGAATGCCGCATCACGCCCAGAGCTTCAGGATCTTTCTTGGTAAACAGGCGAAGCGAGACGTCTCCCTGGTCGGGCAACGGGTAATCGAGTCCTACGGTGCGGCCATCGACCTGTGCGGCGATCGCCGCTTTGGCCAAGCGAGGCGAGATGTCTTGAGCCACGTCACGGGCGGTCTTGCCCGACGTGTATTCGCGAACGCTTCCATCCGGAAGCTTGACTTTCAGCATACTTCTCCCAGTACCCAGTGTTGTGCCGGCCGGAACCGCCGGGCCTTACGCACGCCAAGTATAACCGGCTGGCCAAGTTCGGGAAATAGGGCATAGCGGGGGTGCAGGAACGCTTTTGCGCCGCGCGTGGGCGTCACGCTGTAGGGAACGGACTCCGTGCCGTTCCGCACTCTGTAGGGAACGGACTCCGTGCCGTTCCGCCGAACGCCGATTGACCGTCGTTCGGTGCGCGCGGAACGGCACGGAGTCCGTTCCCTACAGAGCTTTTGGGAGCCCTCGCTCACGCTGCTACTGCCGCGGTGTGACTTCTTCCGGCCGCTCGGTAATCTTCACCGAAAGCTCCCGCTCTTTGCCCTCGCGCAACGCCGTCACCTTCACGCTCGTTCCGGGCTGGGTCGAGGCCACCAAGATCGGCAGCTCCATGTTGCTGGGAATCTTCTGGCCGTTGAACTCGACGATCAAGTCGCCCGGCTCGATGCCGGCCGCTTCGGCGGGCGAGCCGCGCAACACGCCGGCCACGAAGGCCCCTGCCCGGCCCTTCAATTGGAACTCTTTCGCCACTTCGGGCGGAATCTCCTGCAACTGCACTCCCAGCCAGCCGCGGGCCACTCGGCCTTGCTCTTTCAACCGCTCGTAAACGTCACGGGCGACTTCGCTGGGAATGGCGAAGCTGATGCCCTGATAGGCCTCGCCGATGATCGCGGTGGTGATGCCCACCAGCTCGCCGCGGACGTTCAACAGCGGGCCGCCGCTGTTGCCCGGATTCACCGCGGCGTCGGTCTGCAAGAAGTTCCGATAAATTCCGTGCTCCAGGCCGCGGCGTTGCGTGGCGCTGACGATGCCGCAGGTGACCGTGCGGTCGAGACCGTAAGGATTGCCGACGGCCAGCACCCAGTCGCCGACCTCCAGCTCGTGGCTGTCGCCCCAGGCCGCCGCCGTAAGGTTGAGGGCGTGAACGCGCAGCACGGCCAGATCGGTAAGCACGTCGTAGCCCACCACGTCAATCTCGTCATTCGCGACCGTCCGCCCATCGCTCATGTGTACCTGCACCAGACTGGCGTTCTGAATGACGTGAAAATTGGTCAGCACGTAGCCGTTCTCGGCGTCGATCACCACGCCCGAACCTTGCCCCCGCCGCTCGAAACGGCCGCGGCCAGGCGCAAACTGAAAGCCCCATTCGTCGCTGGAGGCGTTGCGGCCAAGCTGCACTTCTTGCGAGGTGTCGATGTGGACGACGCTCGGCTCAATCCGCCGGGCCACCAACCGGAAGGCCTTCGACGTATCGGAGAGCTTCACCAGCTCCGCCGAATCGCGAAGGCGGTCGAGCTCCTTCGTGGCCGCTTCGGCACGGGCACGAAGCTGGCCGCGCGTCATTGCATACTGCACCTGCTCCGCCAGGTGCGGCAGCACCAATGCCAGGCACAACACCGCCAAAATCCAGAGCAATCGCAGCAGCCGACGGTCGGGGCTGGCGGACCTGACCGGTTGCGGCAGAGAAACATCATCCATCATCCAGCTTCCTATGTGTTGGTTTCAGCGCCGTCATTATAGACGGCTCCTGCGTGAAGCAACATCATTGATACGTCACGCGGTCGGAAGTGAGGCGTTCGCGGCGGTTGGGGCAGAGCCTAAGCGATGCCCCGCGTGGCCACGACCAGACAGCGGCCGTGGGGCAAAAAGTTCACGGGGGCGAAGCCGTCGGCTCACGGAAGGTAAAGCCTGCCTGCCCACGCGCACCGCGTCGACGTCCAACAGCGTTTGTATAAGGAAAACCACAACTCGGCCCGCGTATTGGCGATCGTTTCGGACCCGTTCGGCATCTGCGAGGCTGAGCACAATGTGCGAACAGAAGCGAACGAAGGGATGTACGCGAAGGTTCCGGTCTTTGACGGAAAGGACGCCCATAGCGGATATCGCGATGGCGCAAACTCGGCAAGACGGTCTGCAGTTCGGCCGGCCGACGCGACGAAATGCTCCCTGGGCAGAGGCGTCGTCTACTACTTGCCAATCCAAGCCGCAATCCGCAGGGCCAGCCATGCACGGGCGTATTCCCACCACGACCACCATCCTGATCATCGACGACGAAACGAGCGCCATCGATGATGTCGCGCACGCTTTACGTTTGACCGATTACGCCTGCCAATGGGCGACCTCCGAAACCGAGGCCGTCGAGTGCGTCCGCCGCGCGACGCCCGACCTGGTTGTTTCGGACATCGACCTGGCGGGCAGCAGCGGCCTGGAGCTTTGCCAGCAGCTCCGGCAATACCCCGGAATGGCCGACGTGCCCGTGATTTTCATTTCCGGCGCTCAGATTCCCGACGTCGTGCGGCAAGCACGCATGGCGGGCGGCGTCTATTTTCTGCGCAAGCCGTTCGACCCGGAAGTACTGATCGAACTGGTCGACAAGGCGCTCTGGATGCCGCACGTGTTGCGCCGCCAGTTGCAGCCCTGCCTGTAAAGTTGGGATAGCTCCCTGTCGGCCCTGGCTCACCGTCAATCAGGCGTTGGGCGTTAGGCGTTGGGTATCAGGCGCCGAGATCGGAGAGACCTGCAAATTGCAAATCTGCAATGCCTAACGCCCAACGCCTTGAACCCCGTGCTGCGATAGCGAACAATAGTGGGCGCGGTTTGAATCGCGGCCGTGATCCGGCATCGATTCGGGATCTTGCCTCTTTCCATTAGGTTCGCCTGACTCATGAAAATCGCCATCGTCGGCACCGGCTATGTGGGACTTGTCACCGGCGCGTGTTTTGCCGAAACCGGCAACGACGTGACCTGCGTCGATGTCGACGCCCAGAAAATTGCCCGCCTCACGGAAGGCGATGTGCCGATCTATGAGCCGGGCCTGGGCGAGATCGTGGTGCGCAACAGCGAAGACGGCCGGCTGCACTTCACCACCGACCTGGCCTCGGCGGTCGGGCCGGCACGGCTGGTGTTCTTGGCAGTCGGCACGCCCAGTGCCGACGACGGCTCGGCCGACCTCAGCACGTTGTGGACGGTGGTCGACCAGATCGCCGGCCTTCTCGCGCATGACGCAATCGTGATTACCAAAAGCACGGTGCCCGTGGGAACCAACACCGCCATTTGGCAGCGGCTGCGGGAACACACCGGTCGCGAGTGCGACGTGGCCAGCAATCCTGAGTTCTTGAAAGAGGGGGCCGCGCTGGACGACTTCATGAAGCCCGACCGGGTCGTGGTCGGCGTCCGTCGGCCGGAAGTGGCCGAGGAATTGCGCGAGCTTTATGCGCCCTTCCTGCGGACGGAAAAGCCGTTTCTGGTCATGTCGCCGGAGAGCGCCGAGATGACCAAGTACGTTTCCAACGCGCTGCTCTCGACCAAAATCAGCTTCATCAACGAGGTGGCCAATCTTTGCGAACGGATGCAAGCCGACATCAACGACGTGCGCCGCGGCATCGGGCACGACAGCCGCATCGGCTTCGCCTTTCTGTTTCCCGGCGTCGGCTACGGCGGCAGTTGCTTTCCCAAGGACGTGCGGGCACTGAAGGCCATGGCCCGCGCCCACGGAATCGAACCCCGCTTGCTGGCCGCCGTCGACGCCGTGAACGAACAGCAGAAGACGGTGATGTTCGCCAAGCTGGCCCGGCGTTTCGCCCGTTTTGACGGCCGAAAGATCGCCGTTTGGGGCCTGGCGTTCAAGCCCCGCACCGACGATATCCGCGAGGCGCCCGCCCTGACGCTGATCGACGAGCTGTTGGCGCAGGGCGCTCACGTGCAGGTCCACGATCCCGAGGCGATGGAGAACGTGCGCGGCCGCTACGGCGACCGGCTGCTCTATGCCGAAAGCAAATACGACGCGCTCAACGGCGCCGAAGCGTTGGTGATCATGACCGAGTGGAAGCAGTTCGTACACCCGGATTTCGACGAAATGCGCCGGCGGATGAAGTCGCCGCTGATCTTCGACGGCCGCAACATCTATGAGCCGGCGCACGTCCGCGCCGCGGGCTTTGCCTATGAGTCGATCGGCCGCGCGCCGGTAGAAGCTACCATTTCTTCGGCAATCGTGCGATGATAGAGGGGCAGACCTAAAACGGTCCCATTTGCACCGAATCCTCAATTGTCAGGAGCTTTTGCATGTCCACCCGCGCTCTGTTCACGACCGCCACCGCGTTGCTTCTGGCTACGTCGACGCTCGCCGCCAATGCGGCCGCGGCCGACGAGGCCGTGAAGCTTTCCTGGAAGTTCAAAAAGGGCGAGAAACTGCACTACGTCGTCGAGCAAAGCACGACGACCGAAGGCCGGTTCGGCGGACAAGCGATCAAAAACGACATGAAGCAGACGCTGGACCTGGCGTGGACGGTCAACGACGTCGCCGACGACGGGACGGCGCACCTCACGCAAACCATCCGCCGCGTGCGGCTGAAGATGAGCCAGCCCGGCGATCCGGGCGTGGAATACGATTCGTCGTCGAAAGAAGCTCCCCAGGGTTTCGCGGCCCAGATGGCCGGAGTTTACAAAGTGCTGGTGGACAAGCCGATCAAGGTGAAGATGAGTCCGCTGGGCACCGTCAGCGACGTCACGCTTCCGGAAGGGCTGGCCGACGAAATGAAGCGCTCTGCCGGACCGGGGCCGGCGGCGGCCATGTTCAACGAAGATGTTGTGAAGCAAATGGTCGGCGGACCGGTGTTCGTCTTGGCCGACCATGCGGTGAAGAAGGGCGAGACGTGGAAGCACCAGGCCGCGATGTCGAATCCGCAGATCGGCAAGTCGACGATCGAGTTCACTTTTACTTACCTCGGCACGGAGAAGCAGGATGGCAAAGAGTTCGACAAGATCGGCATGTCGATGAAGATGTCGATCACCCCCGCCGGCGCCGGCGCGCCGACCGTCGAGATCAAGAGCCAGCAGTCGGAGGGTGACATTGATTTCGACCGCGCCGCCGGCCGTCTGGAAAAGATTCGGACGAAATCGAAGATGGCCATGGCGATCACCGCCGGCGGCACCAAACTCGATCAAGCGATCACGTCCGACAACTCGATGCGCCTGACCGACGGCAAAGGCGACGAAAAGGCGTCCGAGACCGAGAAATAGCGTATCAGCCACGGCGGCAAAACAACGATCGTAGGGTGGGACCAGCGAGCTTGCGAGCGCCGGCCCACCATTGAGTCGCGCCGACGGTGGGCCGGCGCTCGCAAGCTCGCTGGTCCCACCCTACCTATCGCAACATTCGCGGCGACGGCCCACGGAGTTCGTTTGATGCCAGCCGAGCAACCGATTCTGTATACCATCGGCCATTCGACCCACTCGTTCGACGCCCTGTTGGAATTGCTGAGGCAACACGGCGTCACGGCGGTTGCCGACGTTCGTTCGCATCCTTATAGCGCGCGACTTGGGCACTTCAATCGCGAGGAGCTGTCGTCGGCGTTGGAGGCGGCCGGCATCAAATATGTCTTTCTCGGCAAAGAACTGGGCGCGCGACGCGATGAACGCGACTCCTACTCGGGCGACCGGGCGGCCTACGAACGCATCGCCGGGCTGCCCGGCTTCGCGGCCGGTCTGGAGCGGCTGCGCAACGGCGCCCGCGATTACCGAGTGGCCTTGTTGTGCGCCGAAAAAGAGCCGCTCGATTGCCACCGCACGGTGCTCGTTTGCCGCGAGTTGCGGGACGAGTTCGAGATCCGGCATATTCTGGCAGACGGCAGCCTGGAGCGCCACGCCGACACCGAGCGCCGCCTCGTTCAAGAGACCGGCGTCACGCGGACCTTGTTCGATCCGCCGGACCTGACCGACGACGATCTCGTGCAGCAGGCCTACGACGAGCGAGCGCGAAAGATCGCTTACCGCGCCGCACAAGAGGAGGTGCCCCAGTGAGCTCCGCCACGGCGCCGATGCAGGCGAACATCACCTTGTTCACGATCGGTTTTACCGGCAAATCGGCCCGCGAATTCTTCGAGCGGCTCGAACGATCGGGCGTGCGCCGGCTGGTCGACACGCGGCTGAACAACGTTTCGCAGCTCGCCGGCTTCACCAAGAAACGCGACCTGGAATACTTTCTGCGCGCCATCGCCGACATCGATTACACCCACGATCCGGGACTGGCGCCGACCAAGGACCTGCTCGACGATTACAAGAAGAAACGCATCGACTGGGACGAGTACGCGCGGCGCTTCGACGAGTTGCTGCGGTCGCGGCGGCCGGCCGAGCGGCTCACGCTCGACGAACTGGATGGCGCCTGCCTGCTGTGCAGCGAACCGACACCGGAGAACTGCCATCGCCGGCTGGTCGCCGAATATCTCAAGGAGGAGTGGACACATGTAACCATTGAACACCTCTGAAACTGCGCGAGGAATCGCTGAGATGACCAGGCTTGTCTGTCTCGCCAATTCGAAGCGGCCGCATGGCCGGTGTGTGGCCGGCATCGATCTCGACACCGGCCGGTGGCTGCGTCCCGTCCCGGTGGAACACGACGCCGTGCCCGAAGAGCGATTGTGGCTGTCGGGCACATTCCTGGCGCCGCTCGACGTTATTGAATTGGAGTTGGCTCCGATCAGCCCCACTCCGCGTTTTCAGCGTGAGAACCACGTGGTCCGCGACTGGAACTGGGCCCGGCGCGGCCGTCTGAAAGCGACCGAGCTGTTGCGATATGTCGAGGAGCACGCGCCGATCTTTCACGGCAGCGAAGACCGCGTGCCGCCCTACGTGCTCGATTTCTTGCCGCCCGCTGAATGGAAGTCGCTGCAATTAGTCAGGCCGCGCGGCCTGACGTTGGAGCGCGATCCGGCCGGTCCGCACCGTTGGCGTGCCCGCTTCCGCGACCGCGACAACCACAAATACTGTTTTCGCGTCACCGATCCGGTGATTACGCGGCGGATGGAGTCGGGCGAGAAGATCGCCGACGATTGTTTGCTGACGATCGCCCTCACCAAGCCTTATATTCCGCCCGACACGACGGCGGCCCCGCGGTGCTACAAGCTGGTGGCCGCGGTGATCGAACTGGCGTTTGGATAAGCAAGATCGGCACTGCGTTGGACGTAGGGTGGGACCAGCGAGCTTGCGAGCGCCGGCCCACCGATTTGAGGCGTCAGGTTTCAGGCGTCAGGCATCAGGACAAACAAACCGACGCCCTGATGCCTGACGCCTAGGACGTGGTGGGCCGGCGCTCGCAAGCTCGCTGGTCCCACCCTTTTCTAGCTTCGTCAAGAGGCGGTAGTTAAGCAATTGACGGGCCGGCACCGTCGGAATGTCCGGCAACTCCAGTGCGCTCCGTCCTCTGGGCCAAACGTGGCGTAGACTTGATCGGATGCCCGATCAACCGCCGCGGTCCGAGTCATGGAAGCTACGCCCGATCTGCTCGCCCAGTTGCTCAACCATTCGCGGCAGCTCTATAGCTTGCCCGCGGTCGTGCTGGAAGTGCTCGAGCTGACCAACGCGCCGCAGCTCGACACGAACCGGCTCAAAGAGTGCATCGAACGCGATCCGGCGCTCACCACGAAAGTGCTGCGGGTGGTCAACAGCTCGCTGTTCGGACTCAGTCGCCGCGTCTCGGACCTCACGCAGGCTCTCTCGGTGTTGGGAACCAAGCCGCTGAAGATGCTGGTGCTCGGCTTCGGCTTGCCGGAACCGCTCTTCGCCGGCCTGGCGCGCGACGTTCTCGACCAGTTTTGGAAGCACACGCTCACCAGGGCCGTGGCCGCACGCGAGCTGAGCGAAAAAGTCTGGCGTCTGCCGGGCGACGAGTTGTTTGTGGCCGGCCTGCTCAAAGACCTCGGCCGGCTGGTGCTGATTCAGGGACTGGGCAAGCCTTATGTCGAAGTCCTGCGGAAAGCCGATTGGCCGCGCGACGAAGTGCGGGCGCTGGAGCGGCGGTTGATCGGCTTCGACCACATCCAACTCACGGCGGGGCTGCTCGAACAATGGGGTTTGCCCGAAATGCTGGTCGCCGCCGTGCAGTGGCCCGACGTGCGTGCGGAAATCGAACTTCTTTCGGGCGATGTTCGCACCCCTGCCGAGATTCTCCATCTGGCGGAAAGACTGGCCGAGCTGCTGGCCGACGAGCGGGCCGACGCGCTGGCAACCCTGTTGCAAGCGGCCCGCGGCGGCCCGACGTTTTCAGAGAAACAGCTTGCGGCGATCACGGCCTCCGTCGAAGAGACCGTGACCCAGCTCGCGGCGGTACTCTCGGTCGATCTTTCCCAGGGACTGGCCTATAACGCGGTGCTGGCACGGGCATACACCCAGTTGTCGCTGGTGGCCTGTGACGCGGCCGAAGAGCTGCTCGACGGCGGGCGGCAAGGGCTGGCACAGAAGCTGTCGAACTTTGCCGACGGTGACGCGGGCCGCTCGCTCTCGTCGGCGGTGGCGAGCCTTCCGGCGACCCCCGCGCCACGCACCAGCCCGCACTCTACCGAGCCAAAACGAGCGGATCTGGGACCGCGGCGAACGTCTTCCACGGCAGCGACCGCCCGTAGCGTAAGCGTCGCCGCTTGCGCCGCGGGCAGGGGTGGCCCGGCCGGCCGCGGCGTGTCGGCCGTCGCCGTGGTCGATGCCACTCTACAGGCCTACCTCACCTCGGCCGCGGCCCTCTGCCGTCAGACGCGGCGGGAGCTGAGCCTGTTGTTGATCGAGCTTGACGGCCTCGACGACCTGCTGTTCATGCAGGGAGTGGCGGGATCGAAGAAAGTCCGCGACGCCGTTTTCGATGCCTGCCGCGCGGCCGGTTCGAATCATTTTCCGCCGCTGGAGCTGACTGCCTCTCGCCTGGCATTGGTCTTGCCGGGCTGCGATCGGCCGGGGGCGGCCGACGTCGGGCACCACGTCTTGCACGAGGTCCGGCAGCGGATTGCGGGCGGCGGCGTGGCGAGCGTGAGCGTCGGCGCCTCGACGGTGGCCGTGCCCGCGAAGAACTTCGGTCCGTTCGACATCATCAGCAGTGCCGAGCGCTGCCTTCGCGCCGCCCAGCTTTCCGGCGGCGGCTGCTTCAAGAGCATCGAAGCGTATTAGTCGGGGCGTAAGGTGGGGCCAGCGAGCCACGATTTGCAATTTGAAATTTGCAATTTGCAATTTGAAATCGATACGGCGCCCTCGGGCTCGGCCCAAACCTACTATTGCAAATTGCAAATTGCGAATTTCAAATTGCAAATTGATCCGGGTCAGATTCCCAGCGAATCCTTGACTTCCGCGAAGGCGTCGAGTGCCTGCACCAGATCGGCGTGGGCATGGGCCGCCGAAAGCTGCACTCGAATGCGCGCCTTTCCCTGTGGAACCACCGGGTAAGAAAACCCGATCACGTAGATGCCGCGCGCCAAAAGTGCCTCTGCCATGCGGCCGGCAAGCGCGGCATCGCCCAGCATAATCGGCACGATCGGGTGCTCGCCCGGCACGATCTGAAAGCCCCGCTCGATCAGCCCTTGGCGAAAGAAGCGAGTGTTGTCGCGCAGCCGGTCGCGCAAATCGCTCGACGTCTTCAACAATTCCAGCACCGCCAGCGACGCGCCGACGATCGGCGGGGCCAGCGAGTTCGAGAACAAGTAAGGCCGCGACCGCTGCCGCAACAACTCCACAATCTCGCGCCGGCCGCTGGTATAGCCGCCGCTGGCGCCGCCCAAGGCCTTGCCCAGCGTGCCCGTGAGAATATCGATCCGCCCCACGAGGCCGTGATGGTCGTGGCTGCCGCGGCCCTCCGGCCCCAAGACGCCCACGGCGTGCGAATCGTCGACCATCACCAGGGCGTCGTGGCGGTCGGCCAGCGCGCAGGTGCCGGGCAGGTTCGCAATAATGCCGTCCATCGAAAACACGCCGTCGGTGGCGATCAGTCGAAAGCGGGCCGACCGTGCCTCGCGGAGCTTCGCTTCCAGATCGCCCATGTCGTTGTTGCGATAGCGGAACCGCTGTGCCTTCGAGAGCCGGATGCCGTCGATGATCGAAGCGTGGTTCAGCTCGTCGGAAATCACCGCGTCTTCGGGCCCCAACAGCGTCTCGAACAGACCGCCGTTGGCGTCGAAGCAGGAGGAGTAGAGTACCGTGTCTTCCGTGCCGAGGAACTCTGAAAGCCGCTGCTCCAACAGTTTGTGCTGCGCTTGCGTGCCGCAGATAAAGCGGACCGAAGCGAGGCCGTAGCCCCACTGGTCGAGAGCCTGGTGCGCCACGGCGACGACCTCCGGATGATCGGCCAGGCCGAGGTAGTTGTTGGCGCACAAGTTCAGCACCTGGCCCTCGGCCACGGCCACGTGCGCCTGTTGCGGCGACGTGAGCTGGCGTTCGTTTTTATAAAGTCCGGCCTGGCGGATTTCGTCGATTTGCCGGGCAAGGTGCTGTTGGATGGCGCCGTACATGCTGGGTTCCGTCGAGCGAGTGGGGTAGACGGTAGACAGTAGACGGCAGACCGGGTTTTGTGTCTAGCGTCTGCCCGGCACGGCTAAACGCCAAGTCGCTCACGCTCCGGCTTCAACGGGCTCTCGCCTCGTTCGCTCGCCACGCATGAGCTTGGTCCGCAGGTGCTGGGCGCCCGACTCCCAGACTTCATGCACCCACGACGCGGAGTGACCGAAGGTGGCGGCGATGTCGCGGAGCGAATGGCCGCCCATCCGCAGCCTCTCCACGCGGTGCTGCTCGTGGGTCAGCCCCCGCATCGCGCGGTGGACGCGCACGGCGTTCTCGCGAATGACGCAGGCATCGTGCGGCGAAACGTCGGGCGAAATCAGCAGCTCGGCCAGCCGGGCCGCTTCCGCCGCGCGTTCCAACGACATGCCGCGCCGAAACCCGCCGTTCTCCTGGGCATCGCGCTGGCGTTTGACATCGGCGATCATCCACGCGGCGATCGTTTCCATCCAGCGATAGAACTCGCCTCCCGTAACGCCCGTAAACTCATCGAAATGGAGCAGCGCTTTGCAGCCCGCCTCGGCCACCAGGTTTTCGGCGTCGGGCGGGGTGTCGTCCCGTTCGTTTTCGAGCTGCTCCCGCACCCAGGGCAACAGGCGTTTCTCCACGTGCAGGACCGCTTTTCCCAGTGCGGGGTTGTCGTTCGTGCCCCGCCAGCGGCGATGCGCGATCGCCTCGAGCACCCAATCGGTCAACTCAAAACGTTGTTCCTCTCCGGCCATAGCCAAACTCCCTTCGCGTCTGCCGGCGCGGCGGCGCTCGCGAGGCGGTCTGGCCCTTTGAAGGTCGGGAGTCCGCGAGCGGACGCGGTCGTCGCGCGACGTTGTGGGCGACGAGCGCAAACCGCGCCGTGGGTCCGAAACTGCCCCTCGCGGCGTATCCCTCGTCCGCGGTTGGCGTTGGAATAGAAAACTTCCCTCACAGAGGTGATCGCGGGCCGCTCCCTGGCCCAACGATGGCTTCCAGTATATCGTCCCTATTGGCCGGTCAAGCCCCCCGACAAAAATCTTCCCCGCCGCCGCCCGCGGCGCGCGGCGGGGGCCATGTTCTGACGGTCCAGTTCCTGATCCGCGTCCTTAGGGGGGAATTTTACCCTCCGATCCTTGCGCGCGGGCGGAGCCGCGCGCAGCGGCGAAATTTGTTTTCGCGGCACTTGCGGCGGACGGCGTCATCCTAACTCATTGCTCGTCAATGTCTTGTGGCGTGCGACGTTGAGTTAACTTTTGAGTATTAAATCTTATAACAGAGCGCAAAAGCGGTTTTTACGTCCTCTTAATACAGAGGGACGCATTTCACCCCGCCACCGAAAGGACGCCGATCATGCGCTTGCCGCCCGCGAAAACCGCCAAATCGCGCGATAAACAACATACCCAACTCGAGAAGAGGTCGCGCCTCGAGAAACTTCCCGGCTGGCTCGCCCCCGTCGGCGAGCTGGTGCGCTCTCTATTTCTGCCGCGCGGCCAGCGGCGACGAACGCGCCCGCGGCTTCGTGGCGCGCTCGCCACCTTACAACCACTCGAAGCGCGGCTGCTCTTGACCGGCCCAACCGCCAACCCCGACAACTATTACGATCACAACGGCGGCGCCATCAACATACCTGCTTACGCCGGCGTCTTGGCCAACGATACCGGCGGAAACGGCCCGCTCTCCGCCGTGCTCGTCACGCCGCCGAGCTACGGCACCCTGACGCTCAATTCCGACGGATCCTTGACTTACACGAATACCACGTTCCCTCCGTTCGGCGGCGATTCGTTCACCTACGAGGCGTACGACGGCAGCACGTACAGTTCCGCGGCCACCGTATCGATCGGTCTGATGGTTAGCGATCAGCCACAGGTGCAACCGCAGCAGTACTCCACTCTTCACGACCAGACGCTGACCGTCTCGGCGCCGGGCGTGCTCACGCTTTCCAGCGATCCAAACAACATTCACCTCACGGCCGTGTTGGTGAGCGGGCCGAGCCATGGCACGGTGCAACTCAATTCCGACGGTTCACTTACCTATACGCCTGCATATCACTACTACGGCAATGACGGCTTTTCCTTTGAAGGCTACGATGGAAACAGTTACTCGGCCGCGGCTTCGGCCTCGATCGACGTCACCGACCAGGCCCCCACCGGCGCCAACCAAATGTATTCGCTCCCGAACGGCCAGACGGACAACGTATCGGCGGCCCAAGGAGTTTTGAATCTGGCCAGTGATCCCGACGGCGACAGCATCACAGCGGTGCTCAGCAGCGCGCCCACTCACGGCACGCTGCAGCTCAATTCCGACGGTTCCTTTTCCTACACGCCCAATCCAGGCTGGATCGGGACCGATGCGTTTGGTTTCACGGTTTCTGACGGCATTCTGTCCAGCCAGGCCTATACCGCCACGCTGCAAACCGAGTACAGCGTGCTCTCGGCCAGCGACCAAACCAAGGTTCCCGTCGATACGATCCACGTCAGCCGGCAGATTCTCAGCGATCCCTACGCCGACCAGCCCATCACCTCGCCCTTGCCCGCCGGCGGCTCCGGTGGCACCACGGTCAGCGCCGCGCCGGCCGACGGCGCGCCGGCCACGGCGCATAACCTGTCGCTCGTCTACGACAGCGTTTTGGCCCAGCCGGACCAGGTGATTGAGGCCGATCTCGGCCTTTCCACCAGCCTTGCGGCGTCGGAAACCGTCACCGCCACGCTGACGTTCAACGGCGTGCAACAGCCGCCGGTTTATTTCAGCATGTCCTCGCTCAACGGCACGACGTCGCACGTGCATCTGGCCGAACAGGTCGACACATCGCCGTTGGCCAGCGGCCGTTACCCGTGGTCGCTCACGGTGACCAGCCCCGACATGGCCGCGCCGACGACCATCAGCGGCGCGATAAACGTGGTCAACGACTCCGCCAGCCCGTTCGGCAAAGGTTGGGACATGCCGGGGCTCTACCGGCTGTTTGTCAACAACGTGCAAGGCGTGCCGGCGGGCGTGCTGCTCTCGACCGGCGACGGTGGGGCGTGGTACTACTCGCAAAACCAAGACGGCAGCTATACCTCGCCGAACGGCCCGTTCGCTTTCTCGACGCTCACCGCCGTCAGTGGCGGCGGCTGGCAGCTCGTCACGCACGTAGGGGTCACATTCAACTTCGGCTCGGGCGGCTACCTGACCAGCCGTTTGGAGCGGACCGGAGAGGCCACCAGCTACAACTGGAGCGGCGCCGATCTAACTTCAATTGTGGATGAATGGGGCCGCGCGGTGGACCTCAGTTACACCAATGGCCTGTCGAGATCGATTTCCGATTATGCCAATAGTGTCTGGACGATCGCCCACAGCGGCACGAACCTGACGAGCATCACGGAACCCGACCCCGGCAACGGCCAGGGCGCGCCGGTGTGGCAATACGCCTACAGCGGCGACTACATGTCGAGCGAAAGCAACCCGAACCTCAACCAGACGTCGTTTACCCTCGACGCCAACCATCGTTTGAGCGGCGTTTCACTGCCAGGCGGCGCCAGCACCAGCGACACCAGCGAACAGGATTTTGGCTACGGCTCGACGAATTCCTCCAGCCCGAGCAACCTCACCCTTTCCACCTCGGTCAACCCGACCAGCACCGACGCCAACGGCGACCAGTCGGGATACCAGACAAACGCCTTCGGTGAACCGATCAGCCAGGTCGACCCCTACGGCAACACCGAGACCATCCAGCGGGACGCCAACGGGCTGCCAACCGTCATTACGCTACCGCCGCCCGCCACGGGCGACGCCTCGCCCGTCACGAACATTTACTACGACAGCACCGGAGACGAGACCTATGCCACCGGTGCGAGCCCGACGTACGGCACCTTCACCTACACGGCCGGCAGCTTCGGCCAGTGGGCCACCTTCACCGACAGCATGGGCAAAGAGTGGTCGCGGACGTTTGACGGCAAGGGGGATATCCTCACCGAGCAGGACCCATCCGGAGCACAAGTGTCATGGACTTATGACACCTATAGCCGGCCGCTGACGATGACCATGCCCGCCCCAAACAACGGCGTCGGCACGGTAACGGTGACTTACCACTACGACAGCGACGAACGCCTCGTCGAGATTATCTGGCCCGACAACTCGAACGAACAGTTCGGCTATAACGCAGATGATTACCAAGCGAGCTATCAGGACGAGAACGGGCACCAGACCGTGAGCGACGTCGACGTTTTGGGGCGCGTCGTGAGCGTCACGAACGCGGCGGGGGGAGTGACTTCGACAACGTATGACAAGGACAACAACGTCCTCACGACCGAAACGCCGATGGGCGAAGTCACCGGTTACGAGTGGAACTCGCGGAACGAGCCGGTCCAAGAGACGCTGCCGCCCGCGGCCACCGGCGACGCATCCCCAACGCTGGCCTGGACGTACGATGCCAACGGAAATACACTAACGTACACCAATGCCCTCAATGAAGTTACCTCTGAAACTTGGGACAAACTCAACCGCCTTGCGAGCGAAACGTTGCCGGCGCCGGCCCAAGGCCAATCCGGGCCCGAAACCACCCTCGGCTACGATAACGACTCACGCAAAACCTCGGAGACGACGGCCCTGGGCACGACCGCCTGGGCCTACGCCAACACGGACGTCAGCCAGTTGACGAGCATGTCGCTGCCGCCCCCGAGCGGTTCAGGTCCCGGACCCACCACCAGCTATTTTTACGATACCGACGGACGGCAAAACCAGGTGGAAAACGCGCTCGGCCAATACACGACCACGACCTTCACGGTGAATGGCCAAACCGCCTCGATCGAAGACAACCTCTCCCACACGACAACCTACGTCTATGGGAATGGCGGAGAACTTCTCAGCACCACCGATCCGCTCAACCACACCCAGAGCGACGAGTACGATTCGCGCTATCGCCTCGTGCAAACGACCGATGCCAACGGAGGAGTCACGCAAATCACGCTGGATCCCGCGGGCAACGAGACCAAGCTGGTCGATAGCGTCGGCAACGCGACGACGTGGTCCTTCAGCCCGACGAATTTGCCTCTCACCGAAACGAACGCGCTGGGCACGACGACGTGGGGCTACAACGCCGACTCGCTCGTCACGAGCATCCAGGATGCCGACGCGCGTGTTCGGGATTTCGTTTACAATAACGACCGGCAGTTGACGGCCGAGAACTGGATGAGCGGCACCACGATCGTCGCCGCGATGGCGTATTCCTACGACCTGGCGGGAGAACTCACCTCCGCCGGCGATCTGAACTCGGCCTACGCCTTTGCCTACAACGGCGATGGCCAAGTCACGTCGGTCGACAATGCCGGCACGCCCAACGTGCCGCACGTGATCCTCGCCAGCGGCTACGACCTGATGGGCGACCGCACGAGCCTTTCGGCCACGATCGCGGGCACCGCCGACTTCCTCAACAGTTATTCTTACGATGCCGACCAGAATCTCACCATGGTGCAGCAGCAGGACGTAAACGGCGGCAACATCGTCTCGCCCAAGGAGGTCGATTACGGCTACAACGCGATCGGCCAGTTTACGAGCGTGGCCGCTTACAATTTCATCGGCGTCGGCCCGCGCGAGGATGTTTTGGCCGGCGCGTACTCGTACGACAACGGTGCCAGGCTTACAGGCATCGCCTACACCTCCAACGGCGGCACGACGACGATCGACACGCTCGGCTGGGGGTACAACGCCGGCAA
>Ga0307372_10001265_pt1 | contig 44469 bp, 42 predicted proteins | sample OX1MG_FD_202533 | JGI IMG/M metagenome (GOLD analysis project Ga0307372, IMG submission 202533) | Soil microbial communities from Risofladan, Vaasa, Finland - OX-1 | ecosystem: Environmental > Terrestrial > Soil > Coastal area > Acid sulfate soil | place: Finland: Risofladan, Vaasa | collected...
GACCGCGGCGATAATCGGCTTGTCGATATCGTAGCGCGACGTGATTCCGCAGAAGCCGCCCTTGGGGAACGGCCCCATGCCGTGCTCGGCGGTGTACTTGAGATCGTTGCCGGCCGAAAACGCGCGCGCGCCGGCGCCGGTCAGGATCGCGACCCACGCGTCCTTGTCGGCCGCGAAGTCGTTCCAGATTTGCTCGCCCTCGAAATTGGCGGGCGGATGAAGCGCGTTCAATACCTCGGGCCGGTTGATCGTAATCCAGGCGATATGGTCGCGCTTCTCGTACTTGAGGAACTTGAACTCGGCCATCGATGGAACCTCCCGTGCTATTCTTCCTCGAACAGTTCAAAGAACGCGTCGATACTCTGCATCAGCTGACGCCGAATCTGCAAATGCGAGCCCTCGATGAGATGCATGGCGACGCGCGCCGCGCCGCCGTCGTTGAGCTTGACATGGGCGTCGTCGACCGAGGCGATCTGATCGGCGTCGAGCAGGCGCATCCCGTAGACCAGCGCGATGCGCCGCGGGGGCCGGGCGGTGCGGCGTTTGACGAGTTGTAATTTTCGCGCCATCGAGGGCTCCCGTCCAAGAGCTTGCGGCGATCTCGGTCCTCGCCGGGTTTGGAAAGCAGCCGTCTTATAGCATATCCATCCCGGGCGGCGGCCCTCGTTGACAGCGCCCGTATCCGACCGTGACAATTGTGCGGTGCGAATTCGTACCATCGTGGCGTTGGGATTGAGTCTGTGGCTGGTCGGATGCGGCGTGGCCTACCAGGCCGGCACCGAAATCAAGACCAGCCACATGCGCGATTCGTTACACGCCGGCGAATCGATGCATGCTGTACGGGACCGTTTCGGCGAGCCGGATATCCGCACCGACACCGGTTCGGACGGCGAGGTCTGGAGCTACGCGAGCCGCGCCAACAGCAACGATCTGGCGGCGACGCTGTTTTATACCTCGGCCAAATCGGGCGATAAGGGCCATTTTCTGGACCTGAAGTTCGTCAACGGCAAGCTGGTCTCATGGAACAATGCCGACCATACGATGCCGGCCAAGCGGGGTACCGGGATCAATTATGGGTTCACCGCGGGGCCCGCCAGTCAGCCGGTCTCGCATTTCTAGGCAGGCTCGGACGCTTATAGACGTACTTGCCAGCCAATACCGCTCTCGTGTCTAATTAGGCAGGCGTTTGCGCCGGGATTTTTAACCCGGATCTTTCCGGTAAGGGACAGGAGGGGCGGCGAACTTCCATAGATGGCCACAGCGCGTAAGAGCTTCGAGGCGATCCTGCTCGACCGGTCCTGGGTTTCCCAACAGGACCTCGAGAAGGCGCGCCAGCGCAAGAAGCCGGGACAGAACCTGGCCGAAGCGCTGGTCGAAATGGGAGCGCTCGAACCGCAGCGCCTGGCCCGCGCGCTCGCCCAGGAATATCGGCTGCCGTTCCAGGCCCATATCGACGAGCACGCGCTCGACAACACGCTGGTCGCGCGGGTTCCGATCAATTACGCCAAGAAAAATCGGCTGCTGCCGCTGGCGATGGAGCATGACACGGTGACCGTCGCGGTCGCCGATCCGGCCAACTACGAGCCGCTCGACGATCTGCATGTGCTGTTCGGGATGACCGTGCAGGCGGTGGTCGCGCCGGGCGAGATTATCAACGAAGCGATCAACCGCGCCTACGACCAGGCCTCGACTACCACCGCCCACGACCTGATGATCGATCTCGAGGAAGAGCGGCTCGACCAGGTCGCCAGCGAACTGGCGCAGGAGCCGGCCGACCTGCTCGAGGCCGACGACGCCGCGCCGATTATCAAGCTGGTCAATGGCCTGCTGTCGCAGGCGGTCAAGGACCGGGCCAGCGATATCCACGTCGAGCCGTTCGAGCGCGAGCTGGTGGTGCGCTTCCGGGTCGACGGGATGCTCTACGACGTGCTGTCGCCGCCCAAGCGCTTTCAGCCGGCGATCACCTCGCGCATCAAGATCATGTCGGGCCTCAATATCGCCGAGAAGCGGCTGCCGCAGGACGGACGTATCCGGCTGCGCGTGGCCGGCCGCGATATCGATATCCGCGTCTCCAGTATCCCCACCGCCTTCGGTGAGCGTATCGTGCTGCGGCTGCTCGATCGCGCCCAGGCGCTGGTCGATCTTAACCTCGACCGGCTCGGTTTTACGGGCGACAACCTGGGCCGGCTCGACCGGCTGATCCGCCAGAGCCACGGTATCATCCTGGCGACCGGGCCGACCGGCTCGGGCAAGACCACCACGCTTTATGCCTGCCTGGCGCGAATCAACTCGCCCGAGAAGAACATCATCACGATCGAGGATCCGATCGAGTACCAGTTGCGCGGCATCGGCCAGATGCAGGTGAGTCCGAAGATCGAGTTGACCTTCGCCAGCGGCCTGCGATCGATCCTGCGCCAGGACCCCGACGTCATCATGGTCGGCGAAATCCGCGACTCGGAGACCGCCGAGATCGCAATCCAGGCCGCGCTGACCGGCCATCTGGTCTTCTCGACCCTGCATACCAACGATTCCTTCGGCGCGCTGACGCGCCTGGTCGATATGGGTATCGAACCGTTCCTGGTCTCCTCCTCGATCCTCGCGGTGCTGGCGCAGCGCCTGGTGCGCAAAGTCTGCCCCGATTGCCGCGAGGCCTACGTGCCGGCGCCCGCCGAGCTGGCGCGAATGGGGCTCAAGCCGGAGGCCTTCCGCGGCCAGACCATCTACCGCCCGAACCCCAACGGCTGCCGAAGCTGCCGCAACACCGGCTATCGCGGACGCACCGCGATTCAGGAATTGATGATCATGGACGACGACATTCGGGCGCTGGTGATGCAGAAGGCCGACGCCTCGATGATCCGCCGCGCCTGCACCAGCCGCGGCATGAGGCTGCTGCGCCAGGAGGGGGCCGAGCGAATCCTGGCGGGCGAGACCACGGTCGAAGAACTGCTGCGTGTCACCCAGGAAGATATTCTTTAGCGCCGCGCCGAATCACGCCGCATCGGTTGTTTAGGGATGCCGGTCTTCGCCTATCGCGGACTCTCCGCTGACGGTCGCTCGGTGGCCGGCGTGGTCGACGCCGAGAGCGCGCGCAACGCCCGCGGCAAGTTGCGTTCGCAGGGCATCTTCCCGACCGAGCTCAACGAGGAGCTGGCCGCCCGCACCCGTCCGCTGCGCGAATGGCTGCCCTCCTTCAGCCGCCGGGTGCCGCCGGCCGAAGTTTCCCTGATGAGCCGCCAGCTCGCGACCCTGCTCGGCGCGGGCGTGCAGTTGGTCGATGCGCTCGGCACGCTGTCCGAGCAGAGCGTGCGTCCGGCGCTCAAACGAATCCTCTCCCAGGTCCGCGAGCGGGTACGCGAGGGCTCCTCGCTGGCCGATGCGCTGGCGAATCACGGCGCCACCTTCTCGGACTTGTACGTCGGGATGGTGCGCGCGGGCGAGGCGGCCGGGGCACTCGAGATCGTTCTCAACCGGCTGGCCGATTACGGCGAGAAGCAGGCCGAGTTCATCGCCAAGGTGCAGGGCGCCCTGACCTACCCGATTATCATGCTGTGCGTCGGCACCGCGATCATGACCTTCCTGGTGACCTACGTGGTGCCGCAGGTCGCGACCATCTTCGAGCAGAACCACGCCGCGCTGCCGCTCGCCACGCAGATCCTGATCTCATTTTCAAACTTCCTGATCGGCTACTGGATTCTGATCCTGCTCGGCCTGGCAGCGATCGCAGCGAGCATCGTAGTCGGGCTTTCGACCCCACGCGGCCGGCGCTTTTACGATCGTGGGGTGCTCAAGATGCCGTACATCGGGCCGACCGTGATCAAAGTCATCTGCGCGCGCTTCGCCCGCACCCTGGCGACGCTGCTGTCGAGCGGCGTGCAGCTGCTGGCGGCGCTCGAAGCGGTCAAGCTGGTGGTCAACAACCGCTTGCTGGCCGAGGCGATCGAGAACAGCCGCGTCAGTATCCGCGAGGGGCACGGGATGGCTCAGACGCTCGGCCAGAGCCATCTCTTCCCGCCGTTGCTGGTTGAGATGATCCGGGTCGGCGAGCGCTCGGGCGAGCTCGAACCGATGCTCGAGCGGGTGGCGGATTCCTACGAACGCGAGGTCGCCAGCGCGCTGGCGCAGATCACCACGGTGCTGGAACCGATGATGACGCTCGCGATGGCGGCTGGTATCGTGTTCATGATGCTGGCGGTGCTGATGCCGATCTTCCAGCTCAATCAGTTGATGAAATGAGTCCGGCCAGGGAGGCGACGCCGATGGAGCGAAGACGCGGCTATTCCGAGGGTTTCACCTTGATCGAGATCATGGTGGTAATCCTGATTCTCGGTCTGCTCGCCACCATCGTGGTCCAGAGCCTGCGCGGCGCGACCGACAAGGCCAAGCGCACCAAGGCCGAGGCCGACATCTCGGAAATCAAGACCGCGCTCGATCGCTACTACCTCGACAACGGCAACTACCCGACCACCGATCAGGGTTTGCAGGCGCTGATTACCGCGCCGACCAGCGGCAACATCCCGACCAACTATGAGGAAGGCGGATATATCGAGCGCGTCCCGCCCGATCCGTGGGGCCATCCGTACTTCTTCCAGAGCGACGGCAACAGCTACATCCTGAAATCGTTCGGCGCCGACGGGGTCGAAGGCGGCGAAGGCAAGAACGCGGATATCGACGGGTCTTCCAGCGGGCAGTAGTTTCGATGCTCGCGCAGAGTTTCTCGGCGCCGGAAATCGATTTCGCGTCCGCCGCGGCGACCCGCGACGGTTCGGTCCACGGTCGGGCCCGCCTGCTCCGCAGTGCCGCACCCGGCTTTACGCTGCTCGAGATCGCGGTCGTGCTGTTCATCATGGGCCTCATGACGAGCATCGCACTGCCCTATTTCGCTGGGCTGACCGGGGCCCGGCTCAAGAGCGAAGCGCGGCGGCTGGCGGGGCGCGCGACCTATCTCTATGACGCCGCGGCGACCCGGAAGGTCGTGATGCGGCTCAACTTCGATCTGGATTCGAACAGCTATTTCGTGACCGAGCTCGATCCCTATCAGATGGCTCCCACCTTTCAGCTTCAGCACGGCCTGTTGGGCCGCGTCATGCTGCCGCCCGGAATCAGGCTGCGCGATGTGACGATCGGCACCCAGGGCACCGCCACGCGCGGAGTGGTGGGATGCACCTTCTATCCGACCGGCTGGGCCGACGCGACCGTGGTCCATCTGGCCGCCTCCAACGGCACGGTCTTCACCCTGGCGATCAATCCGCTCACCGGCCAGGTCTCGATTCTTGCCGGCGACTTGAGCCCCCGCCAGGTCGCGATCAACGGCCAATGACCGGCGGGGCCCAGCAGTTTCATCGCCCGGCGCGCGGGCGCGGCTTCACGCTGCTCGAAGTGATGATCGCGCTGGCCGTGCTGGGAATCGCGATGATGGCGCTGCTCGCGCTCGACCATCAGGATCTCCAGGGCGTGATCCGGGCCCGCGAGCTGACCCAGGCCTCGATGCTGGCGCAGACCATGATGACCCAGGCCGAGCTCGAGCGCTTTCCCGACCTCGGCCAGAGCAGCGGCACGTTCGACAAGCAGTTTCCTGGCCAGTACGCGAATTTCAGATGGCAGCGGATGGTGACGGAATCCGGGATCTTTCCCGATTTGCGCAAGGTCACAATCGTGGTGCAATTCGGTCCCAATTTCGGCCGCCGCTTCGAGCTCTCGGAACTGCTGCACAACCCCCTGCCACCCGAATCAGGGACGCTGCCGCCCGCCGGCGGTCAGCCCATCCCGCCGGCGACGCCATGATTCGCCGCGCTCCGCGCCGCCTCGATGGCGGTTTCACGCTAATCGAGATGATGCTGGCGGTCATGATCCTGGGGGTCGTGATGGCGATGCTGGCGGGGGCGTTCAGTGCGGTGTCGCATGGCAAGGTCCAGGCCGAGAATCGGCTCAATATCGACCATGAGGGACGCGCCATCCTGTGGACGCTCAGCAACGAGTTCCGCGATGCGGTGCAGACGCCGATCGTGCCGAGCCACGTGCTGCTGCTCGGGCTAGCCCACATGAGCAACGGCCAGCCGCTCGATAATGTGACCATTTCGACCCTGGACTTGAGTCACAGCATGAGCCTCGACGGCTTCGGCGCCGAACAGGTCGTCACCTACACTACCGCTCCCAATCCGCAACATCCGCAATGGTCGCTGCTGATGCGCAGCGAGCAGAGCGCGCTGATTCTGATGGGCGGGCCGAGCGCGGCCAACAGCGTCGTGCTCACCAACAATCTGCTCTCGCTGCACATCCGCTATTTCGACGGCTCGATGTGGCAGGAGAGCTGGGATTCGGCCAGTCTTCCGCCCGGCCGTCAACTGCCGCTGGCGGTCACCATCGATATCGTGATCGCCGACAGCCGCGGCCATCCGGTCGGATTCTCAACCCAGGTCAGCCTGCCGATGTCGTTCACGCAATGGTAACGCGACTCAAACAGTCCGAGCGCGGCGTCGCCCTGCTGGCCACGCTGCTGGCGATCGCCCTGATGACGATCCTGGTGGTCGATTTCACCACCTCCAGCTCGCTCGGCTATCGCTCGGCCGCCAACCAGGCCAACGAGCTGCGCGCCGAGTATCTGGCCCGCTCGGCGATCAACGTGGGACTCGCCCTGCTCGCCCAGCAAGCGCGCGTCAACGCCGCCATGCAGAAACCCTTCTATGCGCTCAGTCAGCCGTGGGCGATGCCGTTTCCGCCGGTGCCGCTGGATGGCGGCACGGCCAGCGTCTCGATTGTCGATGACGCCCGCAAACTGAACATCAACGAGCTCATCAACCCGCGCAACGGGGCGGTCAATCAGGCCGTCGTACAGATACTGGGACGGCTGTTTGCGATCCTCCAGGTCAATCCCCAGATAATCCCGGCAATCGTCGATTGGCTCGATCCCGACAGCATCGAGTCGCCCGGCGGCGGAGCCGAGGCGGACTACTACATGCGGCTGATGCCGCCCTATGCGCCGCGCAACGGTCCGATGCCGAACATCGGCGATCTGCGGATGATTCGCGGGGTCGATACGCCCACCTTCATGCTGCTGCGCCAGTTCCTGACGGTGGCGCCCGAGCAACGCGTCAACGCCAATACCGCGCCGCCCGAACTGCTCGCCTCGCTCTCCCCCGAACTGGCCAACGACACCTCGCTGGTCAAGGAAATCGTCGAGGCCCGAACCCGCGAGCCGTTCCAGAATATCACCGATATCAGCAACCTGTCGGGGGTCGGGGAGAATTCCGACCAGGCAATGAGGCTCTTAACGATTACCAGCAGTTACTTTACGATAACGGGCGTGGGGACCTATGCCGGGGCGCGCCGCTTCATCTATGCCACCTTCCGTAGCAGTCCGAACGGAACTGCGGTACTGACGGGATGGAACGAGCAATGAGGGGCAGGAGGAAGCGGTAGATGGCGCAGCGAATTATGGCGCTCGAAATCGACGGCGACTGGGTGCGCGCCGCCATCGCCGAGCGTTCGTGGAACACTTTCGGCCTGATCGGGCTGTTCGAGGATCAGCGCGCCAGCGGCGAGAACGATCTCTCGGCCGCCTTGGTTCGCCTGGTCGTCGCCACCGGTCGTCCGGATATCGTGGTTTCGGCGTTGCCCGGCGAATTCGTCGCCAAGCGTTTGCTCGAGCTGCCCTTCAAGGATCGGCGGCGGCTCAACCAGGTCGTCCCGTTCGCCCTCGAGGAGCATCTGCCCTTTCCGGTCGACGACGCGGTGGTGGCCTTCGCCCGTCTTGGCCAGGAGGGCGATCAGACGCGGGTGATGGCGGCCTATGCCAGCCGCGCTCATATCAAGGAACATCTCGAATTACTTGCGCTCGCCGGCCTCGATCCCAAGACCGTCACGCTTACCACGCTCGCCCTCGCGCTGCTGATGGCGCGCGGTCGTAATGGCCATACCGGCTCCCATCTGCTGGTCAACGTCGATCACAGCTCGGCCTCGATCGTGCTGCTCGACGCTGACGGCGCGCCGCAAGCGCTGCGCACAGTCGCAACGGCGAGCGCCGGAAACACCGGCACCACGCCACTGCCGGTTGCCTTCGGCGCAACTATCCTGAATTCGGTGCGCCAGATGATGCTGGCGAATCAGATTGAATCCGATGAAGCCGAGCTGGTGTTGACCGGCTCCGGATCGGCTGCGCCCCGGGTCAGAACCCAGATTGCCGAGGGCCTCGCGATCAAGGTGCAGCTCCCGGAGGATTTCGACCTGGGCCGGCCGTTCGGCAAGGTGCCGCCGGATGCCGCCCGTTTCAGCGGCTGCTTGGCGATGCTGATCGGCGAGCTGCCGCCGCATCCTGCCGAGTTGCTCAATTTCCGCCAGGGTGAATTCGCTTTTCACGGCCGCACCGGCGATTTCGCGCCGCTGCGACTGTCGGCAGCGTTGGCCGCCGGCGTCGCGCTGCTGGCGCTGCTGCATTTCTTCCTGGGGCTGTCGGTCGGAATCAGCCGCCTCAACGTCATCAATCGCCAGATCGTGGTGGCCGCCGCCCCGGCGCTGGGTAGCGTCGCCGCGGCGAGTGACGCCCGGGGGGCGCTGCGCACCGAGCTCGCGGCGATGCGCAAGCAGCTCAAACTGCTCGGCGACAATGGCGGACATGGCTCGCCGCTGGACACGCTGCTCGCAGTCTCGCGTGCCATCGGGCGCGGCCTGCCGGTGGAGATGACCGACGTGACTATCGACGCGGGCACCCTCAAGGTGGCGGGCAAAGCGAACTCCTTCGCGACCATCGATCAAATCAAGCGCGCGCTGCAGCGCAGCGGCTACTTCGGGAATATCCAGGTGACCGACGCCAAGGCCGCCGCCGAAGCGGGCAAGGTCGACTTTCGCCTGAGCGCCATGCCGGCGGATGCCGCGGGGGGGACGGAGTAGGCCGATGCTGGAGCGAATTCGAGAGTTACTGGGGCGGCTCCGGGATCTGGCGGCGTGGATGCGCGAGCGGATCGCCGATCTTCTCGGCGCTGTGCTAGGCCCGCAGGTTGCCCGCCTGCGCGCGGTGCTCGACCCCCACCTGCGCCAGTTGCGCGCCCACTACCATCGGCTGGAACCGCGCGAGAAGCTGCTGGTGCGAATCGCCGCCGGCTTGCTCGGGATCTTCCTGGCCTACAATCTGATCTATCTGCCGATCATCGGTTTGCGGGCGGACCTGAACCAACGGGTGGTCGAGCGCCAGCACGAGCTGCTCGAGGTTCGCGCGATGACGCGGACCTATCTGCGTCTCAAGAGCGAGCTGGCGGTGGCGCGCAAACGAACCGTCCCGGGCGACAAGGATTTCTCGCTGTTCTCGGTGGTCGAGAAAGCGCTGAGCGACAGCGTCGGCCACGACAAGCTCGGCTCGATCACACCGGGCGTGGATCGCAAGGTCGCCGACGGGATGGTGGCGTCGAGCGTCGACCTGCAGCTGACGAATCTCAGCCTGCAGCAACTGGTCGATGCGCTGTACCGTCTGCAGACGTTGTCGGTGCCGATCCGGGTCTCGACTATCCACATCAAGCGCCGCTTTCAGGATCCTCACAGTTTCGACGTCGACATGACCTGCGTCGCGTTGGCCAAGAATGCGTGAGCTTGCCCACGATCTGTTGAGCGCCGAGTTCTGGCGCAGCCACTTGCTCGCGATCGGCTACATCGGAATCGGCATGCTGGTGTTTGTGGTTTTCCTGGCCGCCGATTTTCCGTACGGCCAGGCGCTCACCTCGATGCTCGCGCCGCTCAATCTCGCGCTCACCTACACCGACCATCACGCCCGCCTGCCGATTGGGACCGAGCTTGACGGGGTTCGGCTCAGCAACACGCTCATGCCCGGAGCGCCGCCGCTGCTCGACGGCGCCAATGTAACGCTCGCGCCGGCGCTCGGCTCGTTGCTGCTGGGCCGGCCCGGAATCCATCTCGAGGCCGAGCTCTACGGCGGCTTTGTGAGCCTGGTCCTCTATCGCATCAGCCACGGCGTCGGGGTCGGCATGGATGCCAGCAGTCTCGATCTGAGCCGCTACGACGAGCTGGTGCGGATGGGCGTCAACGCGCGTGGCTTTCTGTCAGGCCGCGGGTCGGGCTCGCTGCCGAACCTCGATCCGATGCTCGGCAGCGGCCAGGTGCATCTCAAGCTCACCCATTTTACGCTGCGCGTGATCCGCGGCCTGCCGACGCTCAGGTTCGGCGACCTCGACGGCTCGGCGCATGTGGAGGGCGGGGTCGTGACGGTCGACTCGCTGGACGCTGCCGGCGGCGACTTCACGGTCAGCGCAAGCGGTACCATTCGGCTGGCAGCCGACCTGCCCGACAGCCTGATCGATCTGCGGGTGAAGCTTGAGCCGACGCCTTCGGGCCGCCGCCGCCTTGGCCCGCTGTTCCAGATGTTGCCGCATCCGCCCGGCGCACAACCTTATCTCGTGCGCGGCCGTCTCGCCGCGCCGCAAATAAGCTGACCCACCACTGCCGCGATCACAGGTATCCCCATGGCGAACATCGAAAAGAAGATCGGCCTACACATGACGCTCGGCACCGGCCAACCCGGCCGCTTCCCCGACCTCGCGCGCCGCGCCGAGGAACTCGGTTACGCCTCGCTCTGGATCGCCGAGGCGGGCAGCGCCGATGGACTGGTCAGCATGACGGCGTTTGCCTGCGCGACCAAGCGTATCGGCGTCGCCAGCGGCGTGCTGCCGATCCAGATTCGGACGCCCGCTGCGATGGCGACCGCGTTCCTGACGCTCAACGAGATTTCCGGCGGCCGCGCCATCGCCGGGCTGGGGGTCTCCAGCCCGATCATCGTCGAGCGCTGGCATGGCGCCGCTTATCGCAAGCCGGTGACCGCGATGCGCGAGTGCGTCGCCATCATGCGCCAGCTGTTCAGCGACGGGCGCTCGAAATTCGCCGGCGAGATTTACCATTCCGACTTCCGGCTCGGCTTCCGCCCTACCCGGCCGGCGCCGCCCATCTATCTGGCCGCGTTGAATCCGCCGATGCTCCGGCTGGCGGGTGAAATTGCCGACGGCGTGCTGCTCAACTACTCGCCGGCCGAGGCGATCCCGGCGATGCTCGCCGAGGTCGAGGCCGGCGCTGCGCAGGCGGGCCGGCCACGCGACGCCGTCGATCGCGCGATCTACATCAGGATGTGCGTGACGCCCGATGAACGCATCGCGCTCGATGCCTTCAAACGTGAACTCGCCGGCTACAGCTTCGTCGAGAGCTACGACCGGATGTTCGCGCGCTATGGACTGGGCGAAGAATTCGCCGAGGTCAGGCGGCTATGGAAAGAAGGTAAGCGCGAGGAGGCTCCTGGAGCCATCAGCGATGCGTCGGCGCGCAAGCTCGCGGCCTTCGGCAGCGCCGCTGAGGCGCGCGCGATGATCGCGCGCTTTCGCGCCGCCGGCATCACCTTGCCGATTCCGTTTCCGGTCGGACCACGCGAGACTGCCGAGCGTGACTTCGCCGCGACCATGGAAGCGACGGCTGAAACTTAGCCCGATTGTGCTTGACCGGTCGTCCCGAAGTCTGGAAAGTAATGCAACTCATCTAAGGGAGGGTTTTTACCAATGCAAGTCTGCTTGCGCGGGCGGCTCCGCCCAGGTTTTGGAATTATGCGGCTCGTTTCACTGATCGCGCTGCCAATCATGGCGGTTGCGATCGCCGCCTCGGCAAATGCGGCGGTGCTGTGCGTCAAAGCAGTCGGCACGCCCCCGAGGGGACTGGCCAGGAAGATCGGCTGCAGCATGACCGTCTATATGACGATCGGCACCGCGGTGGCTGCGGCCTCGCCCGGCGATACGGTGTTCGTGTTCGGCGGCACCTACGACGAGACGGTCACGGTCGATTCGAGCCTCACCGGGCTATCGATCCTCGGTCAGAATGCGAAGACCACCAAGATCGACGCGACCGGGTTCGACAACGGAATTTTCGATCAGGCCAGCGGCGTCACCATCAGCGGCTTCACGATCCAGGACGCGCAACATGAGGGGATCCTGGTGGAGGGTCCTGCGCCTGATTGCGTCGGTGGTCCGCCGCCGACCTGCACGCCTACCAGCGCGCCAATCCAGAACGTTACTATCAGCAACAACATCGTCATCGACAACGACAAAGGGCTGAATACGAGCGCCAATCCGCCGACTTGTCCGGTCGGCGGCGCCGTTCCCACTTTCGATCAGGAGGATTGCGGCGAAGGGGTGCATCTTGACGGCGTGGCGCTGTCGACCGTCGCCAACAACCAGGTGTTCAATAACGCCGGCGGTATCCTGCTCACCGACGAGACCAACATCAACGGCGGCAACCTGGTGACCGGCAACGACGTGGAGAACAACATCCCCGATTGCGGCATCACCCTGCCGTCGCATCCGCCGGCGGGCAGCGGTGCCAACATTGGCGCGGTGTCATTCGGGGTCAGCGGCAACACGGTGTCGAATAACCTTTCGCGCGGTAACGGCGCGGCCGGAGTCGGCGTCTTCACGCCCACGCCGGGAACCTCGTCGCACAAAAACCTGATCATCAACAATACGATCGTCAGCAACAGCGAGCCCGGCGTGACCTTTCACAGTCATGCCCCCGGACAGAACTTGAAAGACAACGTGGTGATCGGGAACCTCATCAAGGGCAACGGCGCCGACCCGAATCCGGGACCTGGCGAGACCGACGGCCCGGCCGATCCGACCGGGATCGAGGTCTACGCCGACCTCGGCGCGCAGGCGACCGGCGTCTCGATTGTCGGCAACACGATCAAGGGCGAGACCAACGACATCTGGATTGGCGCGCCCGGCTGGAACAACTGCGGCACGGCGCCGTGTTATTTCGCCTCCATCTACAACAACAACCTGCTCGGCAAGATGACCGGTATCAACAACACCGGCAACAGCAGCGCGGTTGTGGCACAGGCCCCGCAGAACTGGTGGGGATGCGCCAAAGGGCCGGGCTCCCACGGATGCTCATCCGCGAGCGACGGGGTAACGACCTCCCCGTTCCTGACCAAGCCCGCGAAATAACCTGGATAGCTCAGCAAGCGACGGCGCTCCCGATCGGTATCGGGAGCGCCGTTGTTCTATAAGGTGGCGCCGTCGCGGAGCAGCGATTTGGCGATAATCATGCGCAGGATTTCGCTGGTGCCCTCGCCGATCTCGGCGATCTTCGCGTCGCGCATGTAACGCTCAACCGGGAAATCGGTCACGTAGCCGTAGCCGCCGTGGATCTGGACCGCCTTGATCGTCGACCACATCGCGGCCTCCGACGCGCACAGCTTCGCCATCGCCGCCTCGCGCCCGAACGGGCGGCGCGCGTCGCGTAGCTGGGCGGCGCGGCAGGTCAGCATCCAGGCCGCGTCGATACGCGTCGCCATATCGGCCAGCATCCACTGGATCGCCTGGAAATCCGCGATCGGCTTGCCGAACTGCTTGCGCTCGCGCGCATAGGCGGCAGAATCCTCCAGCGCGCCGCGCGCGATACCGGCGGCGAAACCGGCGATTCCGATCCGTCCGCCTTCCAGTACGCTCACCGTCTGCGGCCGAAAACCGCGGCCGGGCTCGCCGATCAGGTTGGATACGGGCACGCGCAGATTGTCGAAGATCACTTCGGCGGTGTCCGACGCGCGCATCCCGAGCTTCTCGATCTTGCGCCCGTTGCTCAGCCCCGGGCTGCCGCGCTCGACGATAAAGGCCGAGATGCCGTCGTGGCCGCGGGTGGCGTCGGTGCGGGCCATCACCACCAGCACCTCGGCGACGTTACCGTTGGTGATGAAGAGCTTGCTGCCGTTGATGACGTAATGGTCGCCGTCGCGCACGGCGCTGGTGCGAAGCGCGGCGGCGTCGGAGCCGGAGTCGGGCTCGGTCAGGCACCAGGCCGCGAGCTTTTTGGCGCTGACGAGATCGGGAAGATAGCGCGCCTTCTGCTCCTCGGAAGCGAACAGCGCGATATGGCCGCTGCCGAGCGACATATGCGCCGCGCACGACAAGCCGATCGAGGCGTCGTATCGCGAGATACCTTCGACCACCAGCACCTGCGAAAGCGTATCGGCACCCGCACCGCCGTAGGCCGTCGGAAAGGCGACGCCGAGAAAACCCAGCGCGCCCAGTTTCTCGACCACCTCACGCGGGAAGTGTTCCTCGCGATCCCACTTGGCGGAGTGCGGCTTGATTTCGCGCTCGGCGAAAGCGGTCAGGGTCTCGCGAATCTGGCGCTGCTCGTCGGTGAGATCGAAGTTCATGGCCGGATCACTGGCGCGGATGCACGTTATCATGCACCCACTTGATGATCTCCACGGTGGTGGCGCCGGGCGTGAAGATCGCTTTGACGCCGCCGGCCGCCAGCTCGCGCGCGTCGTCCTCCGGGATGATACCACCGCCGAAGACCGCGACGTCGCCGGCGCCGCGCTCCTTCAGGAGCCGTATCACCTCGGGGAACAGCGTCATGTGCGCCCCCGACAGCACGCTCAGGCCGACCGCGTCGACGTCTTCCTGCACGGCCGCCTCGGCGATCATCTCGGGGGTCTGATGAAGCCCCGTGTAGATCACCTCGAAGCCGCCGTCGCGCAGCGCACGGGCGATAATCTTGGCCCCGCGGTCATGACCGTCGAGGCCGGGCTTGGCCACCAGAATTCTGAGTCTTCGTCCGTCCATCGCTCTCAGAGCCATCCCGGGTCGGTATAGATGCCGAACTCGGTGCGGAAAATGTCGCTGATCTCGCCGATCGTCGCCTCGCGGCGCACCGCCTCGCAGATCGGCTCCATCAGGTTTTCGCCCGAGCGGCAGGCCTCGCCGACGCGCCGCAGCGCCTCGCCGACCGCCGCCCCGTTGCGCGCCCGCTTGATCTCGCGCACGCGCTCGATTTGACGCTTTTCAATCTCGCGGTCGATGATCAGCCTTTCGATACGCTGGCCGTCTTCCATCTGGTACTTGTTGACGCCGACCACGGTCTTGATGCCCTGTTCGAGTTGGCGCTGGTAGGTGAAGGCCGCCTCGGCGATTTCGCGTTGCGGGTAGCCGCGCCCGATCGCGTTGATCATGCCGCCCAGTTCGTCGATGCGATCGATATAACGCAGCGCCTCGCGCTCCATCCGATCGGTCAGCGCTTCGATCGCGTAGCTGCCGCCGAGCGGATCGACGGTGTTGGTGACGCCGGTCTCCTCGGCGATAATCTGCTGCGTTCGCAACGCGACCATCACCGCGTCCTCGGTCGGCAGCGCGTAGGTCTCATCCATCGAATTGGTATGCAGCGACTGGGTGCCGCCGAGCACGCCGGCCAGCGCCTGGATCGCGACGCGGACGATATTGTTGAGCGGCTGCTGCGCGGTCAGCGAGACGCCGGCGGTCTGCGCATGCGTCCGCAGCATCATCGAGCGCGGATTCTTGGCGCCGAAGCGCTCCTTCATCAGCCGCGCCCACATCCGGCGCGCCGCCCTGAGCTTGGCGATCTCCTCGAGGAAATCGTTGTGCAGGTCCCAGAAGAACGACAGGCGCGGAGCGAAATCGTCGACCGCGAGGCCGCGGCGCAGCGCTTCTTCGACGTAACAGATGCCGTCGGCGATGGTGAAGGCGAGCTCCTGGACCGCGGTCGAGCCGGCCTCGCGAATGTGGTAGCCGGAGATCGACACCGGATGCCAGCGCGGTACGCGGCGGGCGCAGAACTCGATCATGTCAGTGACGATCCGCAACGACGGCTCAGGCGGCGAAATCCATTCGCGCTGTGCGATGAACTCCTTCAGCATGTCGTTCTGGATGGTGCCGGAGAGCCGCTCCCACGGCACGCCCTGACGCTCCGCGACCACCAGGTACATCGCCAGCGCGATCGATGCCGTGCAGTTGATGGTCATCGAGGTGGTGACGTCGGCCAGCGGAATCCGATCGAACAGCGCCAGCATGTCGTGGATCGAGGTGACCGAAACGCCCTCGCGGCCGACCTCGCCCTGCGCGCGCTCATGGTCGGCGTCGTAGCCCATCAGGGCCGGCATATCGAAGGCGACCGACAACCCGGTCTGGCCGTGATCGAGCAGAAAGCGCATGCGCGCGTTGGTATCGGCAGGCAGCCCGAAGCCCGCAAACTCGCGCATCGTCCACAGCTTGCCGCGATACATCGAGCCGTAAACGCCGCGCGTGTACGGATACTCGCCCGGATAACCGAGCGTCGCGTCGTAGTCGCCGGAAAGATCGTCAGGTCCGTAGAGCGGCTCGACCTCGAGGTCCGAGACGGTTGAGAAGCGCGCCGGGCGCTCGGCCGCTTTCGCGTAAGTGCCGTTCAGCCATTCGCGCTTGCTGGTCACGTCGAGGCCTCAGCGGTTTCCGACCACATAGCTGGCGATCACCATCCGCTGCACTTCGGAGGTGCCTTCGTAGATTTCAGTGATCTTGGCGTCGCGGAAATAGCGCTCGACTTTGAACTCGCGCGTGTAACCGTAGCCACCGTGAATCTGGATCGCCTCGGTCGCCGCCCGCATCGCGGCTTCCGCCGCATAGAGCTTGGCCATCGACGCTTCGCGCGTGCAAGGCCGCCCTTCGTCCTTGAGCGCCGCCGCACGCAGGGTCAACAGACGCGCCGCATCGACCTCCAGCGCCATGTCCGCGAGCTTAAACTGAATCGCCTGATGGCGCGCGATCGGACCGCCAAAGGCTTTGCGCGTATTGGCGTAGACGAGCGAATCCTCGAGCGCCGCGCGGCCGATGCCGACCGCCTGCGCCGCGATTCCGATCCGTCCGCCGTCGAGCGTCTTCATCGCGACCCGGAAGCCGTCGCCCTCGGCGCCCAGCAGGTTGGCGCGCGGCACCCGCAGATCGGTGATACTGATTTGCGCGCTGTGCGCGCCGTGGATGCCGAGCTTGTCCTCGGTCCGCGTGATCTGCCAGCCGGGCGCGGCGGTCTCGACGATGAAGGCGCTGACGCCGCGATGGCCCTGCGCGGGATCGGTCGCCGCGAACACCACCGCGACCGCGGCCTGCGGACCGTTGGTGATGAAATTCTTGGTGCCGTTGAGCACGTAGGAGTCGCCGTCGGCGACCGCGCGGGTCTTCTGGGCGGCGGCATCGGAACCGGCCTGTGGCTCGGTGAGCGCGAAGCATCCGAGCCATTCGCCGGCCGCCATCCGCGGGATAAATTGGGCGCGCTGCGAGTCGTTGCCGAGCCCGAGAATCGGCCAGGTCGCAAGCGAGGAGTGCGCCGAGACGATGGTCCCGGTGGCAGCGCACGCCACCGACAGCTCTTCGATCGCCAGCGCGTAGCTGACGTTATCGAGTCCCGCCCCGCCCCATTTCTCCGGCACGAATACGCCCATCATCCCGAGCCGTCCGAGCTCGGTGACGATTTCCGCCGGATAGCGATGCGTCCGGTCCGTCTCGACCGCGACCGCGGCCAGCCGCTCGCGGGCGAAGCGGCGCGCAGTATCGCGCGCCTGGCGTTGAGCTTCGTTCAGTTCCAGGTCCATTTCGGCTTGCGTCCCGCCTCTCGCATCCGGCGCGCACACGGATAAAAAAGACTGCGCTCCTTACTTCAAGTTTTAGCCTAGACCTTCAGCGAGCGCTATAGAATGTGCCGGAGGCCGCCGGCGGCTAGCGATTCTGCCAGGCGGGCGCGCGCTTCTCGACGAAGGCCGTGGTGCCCTCGATCCGATCGGCGCTGGCGAAGGTGACGCCGAAGGCCTGCTGCTCGAAGCGCAGCCCCGCATCTTCGGTCATGGTGACCGCCGCGTGGATCGCAGCCTTGGCCTGGCGAATCGCGACCGCCGGTTTCTGCGCGAGCTTCTCAGCCAGGCTGCGCGCGACCGGGAGCAGCTCGGCTGGTTCGACGATCTGCGCCGCGAGTCCCCACTGGAAGGCCGACTTCGCGTCGAACATCTCACCGGAATAGATAATCTCGCGCGCGCGATTGAGGCCGATACGCCGCGGCAGGCGCTGCGTGCCGCCGAACCCGGGGATGAGTCCCAGGTTAATCTCCGGCTGACCGAAACGCGCCTTGTCGCTGGCGATAATCAGATCGCAAGCCAGCGCCAGCTCCAATCCGCCGCCGAGCGCAAAGCCGTTGACCGCGGCGATTACCGGAATCGGCAACCCCTCGATCAGGTTCAGCACGTGATGGCCGAAATTGGCGAATTCGAGCCCCTCGATCGGCGACATCTTGGCCATCGCGGCCACGTCGGCGCCAGCGATGAAGGCCCGCTCACCCGCGCCGGTGACGATCAACACGCGCACCGATCGATCGCGATGAACTTCGTGCAGCACGTCGAGGATTTCACCCAGCACCTCGCGGTTGAGCGCGTTGAGCGCCTGCGGGCGGTTGATGGTCAGCGTGGCGACCGCGGCGCGATCGAAAATCACGTTCCTGTAGTCCAAAACATGGTCCTCCGGATGGATTTGTGACGAGAGTCGGCTGCGCTCCGCGGCCTGTCAAGAGTAGCGGCGGACTTCCAGTTATGCGCCGGCGGCGCTATGCCAGTCCAAGAGAAGGAGCATTGCGATGGCTGGACCGCTTGCCGGAATTCGCGTGATCGACCTGACCCACATGCTCGCCGGGCCGATGGCCACCATGATGCTGGCGGACCAGGGCGCCGAGGTAATCAAGATTGAGCCGCCGCACCATGGCGACCCCGGGCGCTCGCGCGGGCGGCCGATCGGGATGGCGCCGGGATTTGCGATGCTGGGACGGAACAAGCGCTCGGTGGTGATCGACCTCAAGCAACGCCGCGGCGTCGAGCTGCTCTATCGATTGATCGAACGCGCCGATCTGTTTGTGCAGAACTTCCGGCCGGGCACGGCCGAGCGACTGGGGCTCGGCGAGCCGGAGCTGCGGCGAATCAAACCCGACCTGGTCTACGTATCGATCAGCGGCTTCGGCGAGAGCGGCCCGCTGGCTCACAAGCGCGCCTACGACCCGGTAATCCAGGCCGCGGCGGGAGTAGCGTCGATTCAGGGCGATCGCGCCAGCGGACGACCGCGGATGGTGCGCGTGATCGTCTCCGACAAGGTGACCGCCTTGACCGCCGCACAAGCGATGACCGCGGCGCTGTTCGCCCGCCAGCGCAGCGGCGAGGGCCAGCACGTGCGGCTCGCGATGCTCGACGCGGTGCTCTCGTTCCTGTGGCCCGAGGAGATGGACAACTACACCTATCCGGATTCCGATCATTTCAACAAGCTGAACGTGCGCGACCTGGTTTATGAAACCGCCGACGGGTACATCACGATGGCCGCGATTGGCGACGATGAATGGCGCGCGACCTGCCGGGCGCTCGGCCATCCGGAATGGCTCGACGATCCCCGCTTCCGCACTCAGGCGGATCGAATCGCAAACGCCGACGAACGTTTCGATCTCACCGGCCAGGCGCTGAAGACCCGCAGTTCGGCCGAGTGGCTGGGGATACTCGATCGCGAGCAGGTGCCATGCGCGCCGATCCTGAGCCCCGCGCAGGTGATCGAGGATGCGCAGGTGCGCCACAATCGCCTGGTCGTCGAGTACCAGCATCCGATGGCCGGACGCACGCGGCAGACCCGGCCGGCGGCGCGCTTCGAGCGGACGCCGCAGGAGATTCGTCATCCGGCGCCGACGCTGGGCCAGGATACCGACGAGGTGTTGGGGGAACTGGGCGTATCGCGCGAGGAACTCGCCGCGCTCAGAGCGGCAGGCGTGCTGGGGTAGGTAAGCGGCGCACGGTCAGCGGGCGAGCCGTTCGACCTCTTCCCAGTTGAGCGGCAGCCGTTGCGGTTTTGGTTTCGCTTTGGTCTTGCGGCCAAGCCCGTGATTGGCCTTGCAGAAGGTCTTCTCGAGCTCGCTCAGCGGCGGATTGCGCGGCGCGCGACGCTCGCCGCCGGAGCCGCACACGCGGCAATACTGCTCGCCGCGCAGCCGCAACAGCATCCGCTTTTCGAGGTGTTCGAGCGCATCCTGAACATTGGTAAGGGTAGCTTCGAGCCGTTTGATCTTGGCTTCCAGGCGCGCGACCTTGGTGTTGCGCTCGGTTTTCATCGTACGCACACCAGCATCAGTACTCGGGTTTGAAATCGAAGCGATGCAGCGCTTCGATAAAGCGCACCGTGCGGGTCTTCGAGCGCATCACGACGCTATTGGTCATGGCGCCGCCCGAAAAGAATCGCACGCCTTTCAGGTAGTCGCCAGTGGTAACTCCGGTCGCGGCGAACATCACATTATCGCCGGACAGATCCTCGATCGTGTAACGATGCTGCAGGTCGAGAATTCCGGCCGCCAGGCAGGCCTCGGTCTCCTGCGCATTGCGCGGCACGAACCGGCATTGCATGTCGCCGCCGGCCGAGCGAATCGCGGCGGCCGCCAGCACCCCCTGATGCGCCCCGCCGACGCCCATCAGAATGTCGACCTCGCCTTCGAGCCGCGTGGTCGCGAGCGCCGCCGACAGGTCACCGGCCGAGAGCAGCTTGATACCGGCGCCGGCCTTGCGAACCTCGGCGATCAACTTTTCGTGGCGCGGGCGATCGAGAATCGCGACCCGCAGATCCTCGACGTAAACGTCCTTGGCCTCGGCCAGCGCCTTCAGATTGTCGGCCGGCGAGCGGTCGAGATTCACGATCCCGCGGCCGATGGGACCGACCGCGAGTTTATCCATGTACGTGTCGGGGCAGCGCAGCAGCTTGCCGCGCTCGGCCAACGCTACGCAGGACAGTGCGTTGGGGCCGCCGGTGGCGATAATCAGCGAACCTTCCAGCGCGTCGAGTGCGACATCGACCTCAGGTCCGACGCCGCTGCCGACGATTTCGCCGGCGTAGAGCATCTCGGCGACGTCCTGCTCGCCTTCGCCGATCACGACATGACCGTCCATCGCGATCGAGTTGAGCGCCGCGCGCATCCCCTCGCAGGCCGCGCGATCGGCCAGCCGCTCGTCGCCCTTGCCGATATAGCGCGAGGTGGCGAGCGCCGCCGCTTCGGTGGCGCGGACAACTTCGAGGGCCAGATTGCGCTCCATCGTCGCCCCTTGTCTTGCTAGCGAGGATTCGTCCCGCCGTTGATCAGCGCATCGAACAATCGATAACCGTGCTCGAAAAAGATTCCGGTACGCGCGGCGTCCGCTTCGGTATAGCGCCGACTCGTGTCGGGAGTCCTCGTCGCGGATGCATGCCTCAGAATAGCAAAGGGTACCGGATCGTTCGAGTGCGTTTTGAGTTTGCAGGGCGTGGCATGGTCCGGCATCAGCAGCAACCCGAACTCGCCCATCGCGGCGAGTCCCTCGAGCATCGGTCCCAGAATCAATTGGTCGATTCTTTCGAGCGCCTCGACCTTCAGATCGGCGCGCCCCATATGGCCGGCTTCGTCCGGCGCTTCGATGTGGAGCAGCAGGAAGTCCTTGCGCCGCAAGGCTTCCAGACCGTAGCGTCCCTTGGCGGCGTAGTCGGTATCGAGGAAACCGGTCGCGCCGGGCACCTTGACGATCTCCAGGCCGGCCAGGCGGCCCAGGCCATTGACGAGGTCGACGGCCGAGATGCAGGCGCCCTCGAGATGGAACCGCTCGGCGAGCGTCGGCACCGCAGGCCGCAGCCCTTGTCCCCAGAACCAGACCGCGGTCGCTTCCGGCAAGCCCTTGGCGCGCCGGGCGAGATTCACCGGATGGCCGCGCAGCAGTTCGCGCGCGCGATCCATCAGGGCCTGCAGCCGCGCGGCGCCGTCGCCGGCGGGCAGATAGCTCTCGATCGATTTGCCGGTGATATCGTGGGGCGGCGTGAGCTTGGTGCCGGCGACTCCGGCGCGCCAGATCATCAGATGGCGGTAGCTGACGCCGTTGAAAAATTCGATCCCGTCGCCCGCCACCGCGGCCCGCAGATCGTCGACGATTCTCGCCGCTTCCTCGCTGGTGATATGGCCGGCCGTGAAATCCTGCATCGCCGGCGCGCCGTCGGCACCCGCAGCGATCGTCACCAGGTTCATCCGGAACGCCAGGTCGCCCGGCCCCATCGCGATTCCCATGCTGGCGGCTTCGATCGGGGCGCGCCCGGTATGGTACTTGGCCGGGTCGTAACCCAGCATCGTCATGGTGCCGACGTCGCTGCCCGGCGGCATCCCGGCCGGGATAGTCGCGACGCGGCCAAGCTCGCCGCGGGTGGCGATCGAGTCCATGTTGGGCTTGCGCGCGGCTTCCAGCGGGGTCCGGCCGCCGAGCTCGTCGCACGGCCAATCGGCCATGCCGTCGCCATGAATGATTACGTACTTCACGGCTCCCTCTGATTGCTATGCCTGGCGCGCTTACTCGCGTTCCAGGATTTTAAACACCTTGTCGAGATCCGGTTCGACCACGATCGTGTTGCTGAGATTCTTGAGCGCCGTGTCGGGATCCTTGAGTCCATGTCCGGTGAGGGTGCAGACGATTACCGAGCCCGGCTTGAGCCCGCCGCCCGCGCCGAACTTGAGCGCCCCGGCAACCGAGGCGGCCGAGGCCGGCTCGGCGAAAATACCCTGCGACGCGATCAGCCGATAGGCGGAGAGAATCTCGGCGTCGGTGACGATATCGATCACGCCGCCCGATTCATCGCGCGCGGTGGTCGCGCCGGTCCAACTCGCCGGGTTGCCGATCTTGATCGCGGTCGCCACGGTATGCGGGTCGTCGATCGGACGACCGAGCACAATCGGCGCCGCCTCCGCCGCCTGATAACCCATCATTTTGGGTAGCCGCGTGGCGAAGCCCGCGCTGCGATATTCCTGGTAGCCGGCCCAGTAGGCGGTGATATTGCCGGCGTTGCCGACCGGCAGGAACTGATGAGTCGGCGCCTCGCCAAGCTGATCGCAGATCTCGAAGGCGGCGGTCTTCTGCCCCGCGATGCGATCCGGATTGACGCTGTTGACCAGCCGAATCCGCACCGGGTCGCGGCGCGCCAGGTCGCGCACCACCTTCAGGCAGATGTCGAAGTTGCCGATTATCTCGAGCACCCGCGCGCCATGCATCACGCTCTGCGAGAGCTTGCCGACCGCCACCGCGCCCTTGGGAATCAGCACGAAGGCGCGTATCCCGGCGCGGCCGGCGTAGGCTGCGGCCGAGGCCGCGGTATTTCCGGTGGAAGCGCAGATCGCGACCCGGGCGCCTTCGCCCAGCGCCTTGCTGACGGCGACCGTCATGCCGCGGTCCTTGAAGGAGCCGGTCGGGTTGGCTCCCTCATACTTCAAGTAAAGCTTTATTCCGCGGCCGAGCCGCTCGGCGATCGAGGGGGCCTCGATGAGCGGCGTGCTGCCTTCATTGAGCGTCACCACCGGGGTCTGCTCGGTGACCGGCAGAAAGCGGCGGTAATGCTCGATCAGGCCGGGCCAGCGGGTAAGCCGGGCGTCGGCGTGAGGCGATTTTTCAGCCCGGGATACCATCGCTGCTACAAACGATCCTCAATCCTGATGAAGGCTGGTGTCGCTTCGACGATCCGGCGTTGGCGGATCTGACGCAGCGCCCGGCGCAGATTACGCTCGCGCGTCTCATGGGTCCGCATGATAACCGGCACGGTGGTCGCAACTCCCCGCCCCTGCTGGATGACCGAGACTAATGAAATTCCGTTGCGTCCCAAAACCGAAGCGATCGCGCCGAGCACGCCGGGCTTATCCCGCGCCGCAAAGCGCAGATAGTATTCGCATATCACGTCGTCCATCGGCTTGATACGGGCGGGCCGCAACGAGGCCAGCGGATAGCCCAGCGGGAAACCGCGGGCCGCGGGACCGGCCAGGCGGCGGCGCGCGATATCGAGAATATCCGCCATCACCGCGGTCGCGGTCGGCATCTGCCCCGCGCCCTCGCCGAAGTAGATCGTCGAGCCCAGCGCCTCGCTGTGGACGTTGATCGCGTTGTAGGCGTCGCGGACGCTGGCCAGCAGATTGCTCGTCGGGATCATGGTGGGATGAACGCGGGCCTCGATGATGCCGTTGTCGTCCTTGGCGATCGCGAGCAGCTTGATCGCGTAACCGAGCTCGCGCGCGTAGACGATATCGGCCTGCGTCAGGTGCGCGATACCCTCGGTATGGACCTGCGCGGGCTTGAGCATCACGCCGAAGGCCAGCATCACCAGCAAACACAGCTTGTGCGCCGAATCGTGACCCTCGATATCGAGGGCGGGATCGGCTTCGGCCAGACCACGGCGTTGCGCCTCCGCCAGCGCGTCGGAAAATTCGTCGCCACGCTCGCTCATGGTGGTGAGAATCGAATTGCAGGTGCCGTTGACGATACCGTGGACCGAGCGATGGCGGTCGCCGGCCAGCGCTTCGCGCAGCATGCGGATGACCGGCACGCCGCCGCCGACGCTGGCCTCGAAGCCGATCGCCAGCCCGGCCCGCGTCGCGGCGCGAAAAATCTGCTCGCCATGCCCGGCCAGCAGCGCCTTGTTGGCCGTGACGACGTCCTTGCCGGCCTTGAAGGCGCGCAGGATAAGGCTGCGGGCGGGTTCGTAGCCGCCGAACAGTTCGACCACGATATCGATATCGGGCCGCTCGACCAGCGCCTGCGCATCGCGGGTGATCAATCGCGCGGTGATCCCAAGTTCGCGATCGGGCTTGAGGCTGCGGTCGGCGATCGCGGCCAACTCCAGCGGCGCGCCGAGCTTGCGGCTCAGCAGCTCGTGATTGCGCCGCAGCAGCTTGACCACCCCGCTGCCGACGGTGCCGCATCCGAGCAGCGCTATCCGCACCGGCTCCAAAACAGTCTCCGTTGGAACAGGGCGTCGCGTCAGGAGACGCTCGCCAGTTGGCTGGGTGCGGCGCCGAGACGCTGATTGAAGGCGTGGCGGATACCGCGCACGGCCTGGCGGATACGATGTTCGTTCTCGATCAGCGCAAAGCGCACGAAGCCGTCGCCGTCGGCGCCGAAGCCGATCCCGGGCGAGACCGCGACCTTGGCCTCGGCGAGCAGAAACTTGGCGAACTCGAGCGAGCCCATGGCGCGGAACGGCTCTGGAATCGGCGCCCATACGAACATCGTGGCGCGCGGCTTTTCCACCGGCCATCCGGCCCGGTTGAGCCCGTCGACCAGCACATCGCGCCGCCGGCGGTAGAGCTCGACGATTTCGGTGACGCAATCCTGCGGTCCGTTGAGCGCCGCGATGGCCGCGACCTGCACCGGCGCGAACATCCCGTAGTCGAAGTACGACTTGAGCCGCGCCAGCGCCGCGATCATCTCGGGATTACCGACCGCGAAGCCGACCCGCCATCCCGGCATGTTGTAGCTCTTCGAGAGCGTGTAGAACTCGACTCCGATCTCGCGGGCGCCCGGCACCGCCATCAGCGACGGCGCGCGGTAGCCGTCGAAGCAGAGATCGGCGTAGGCGAAATCGTGCGCGACCATGATCTCGTGCTCGCGCGCGAACTCCACCACCCGCTCCATGAAAGCCGGTGTGACGGTGGCGGTGGTCGGATTGTGCGGGAAGTTCATGATCAGGAATTTCGGCCGCGGCCAGCAGCGTCCGACCACTTCGGTCAGATGATCGAAGAATTCCTCGCCATGGAGCAGCGGCACGCCGTGCACCTGCGCGCCCGCGATCACGCATCCGTACTGATGAATCGGGTACGTCGGCGTCGGCGCCAGCACCACGTCGCCCTGGTCGAGGATGGCGAGCGCCATGTGCCCGATGCCCTCCTTCGAGCCGATCGTCACGATCGCCTCGGAGTCCGGGTCGAGCTCGACGCCGTAGCCGCGCGCATACCAGTCCGTGATCGCCTGGCGCAGCTTGTAGACGCCGCGCGAGACCGAGTAGCGATGGTTGGGCGGCTTGGTAGCGGCTTCGACCAGCTTGTTGACGATATGCGCCGGAGTGGCGCCGTCGGGATTACCCATCCCGAAGTCGATCACATCCTCGCCGGCGCGGCGCGCTTTGAGGCACAACTCGCCGATCGCATTGAATACGTAGGGTGGCAGCCGCTTGATTCTTGGAAAATCCATCCCCAGTGTTCCGTCTCGCGCTCCGTGTGGCAGATAGTTCTAATTTTTAGCCCACCGGGCGGCGCTTAGCCAGTAGCCCCGACACTTCCGCTCTGGCGGCGCCGCTATTTCGCGGTCGCAGAGGGGATGGGCATCGCGCCCGCTTCCGGCCGGAGCGTCCAGAAACAGGGCGCGGCGAGCAGCGCGATGGCGGCGAGAATCAGCCAGGTGGTGGGGATCCCGAGCCGGTCGGCGGCGAAACCGCCGATCACCAGGCCGCCCGAGCCGCCCAGCGTCGCGAAGGTGTTGGCGAACGACAGCAGCGTGGCGCGCTGCTCGGCGTCGATCTGCTCGTTCAGCCAACTGCTCACCAGCGGCTGCATCGCACCGGTGCAGATTCTCATCCCGAACAGCAGCGCGACCACGACGTTGGGCCGCCGCGCGCTGAGCCCGGCGCCGGCCAGCATCGCGGCCGAGCCCACCACCAGCGTCGCCAGCCTGACGCCGCGCCGCGACTCATCGGGCCGCACGCGCGCCACGACCTCGGCCCCGATCAATTGGCCGATCGTCAGCAGGCAGAAGATCCAGCCGACGATCCAGATGCCGACGTGATAGTCGTCGTTGACGAGCTGCGGCCACTGCATCCAGTACGACGACCACGCCGCGAACGACATCGCGTTGGCGAGGCTCAGGAACAGCACGGTGCGCCGCCCAAACCCCTGGCGCATCCCGGCGGCGACGCGCCGCGCGACCAGCAGCGTCACCTCCGCGAGCTTAAGCGTCGAGCGCGGCGCGCCCTGCTCTTCCATCAACATCATCGCCACCGCGGCGCTCACCACGTAGCCGGCCGCGCCCACCAGCCACGGCCACGCGATGTCGACATTTGCGATATAGGCGCCGATCAGCGCCGAGCCCATCCAGCCGACCGCGGTGAGCTGCTGGATGCGCGAGAACAGCCGGTCCTTGAGGCCGGTGTATCCGGCCGCATCGACCGCATCGACACCCCAGGCGTCGATCGCGCCGTTGCAGAAGGTGGTGCCGACGCCGTCGATAATCTCGGCCAGGATGAACAGCGCGTAGCGATGCGCGAAGAAGTAGACGACGAAGGCGATCACCCGCAAGGCGCAGCCGATCACGAACGAGTTGCGCCGCCCGATCGCGTCGGCGAAGGCGCCGGTCGGGATGTCGGTCAGGAAGATGACGACGAAGTAAACCGCCATCACCGAGTTTATCTCCAGCTGGTCGAGGCCGCGCGCGCGCAGGAACAGGGGATAGACACCGAACAGGAAGCCGCCGGCGAACGCATAGATAAGCGACACCGCATAGTAGCGGCGGGTGACGCGACGCAGCACGCCGGCGCCAGCGGACTCCGGAGCTGGGGACATCGTTAGTGATGTAGCATCGCGATGTTGCGGGCGCATCAACGGTTGCGCGGGGGATAAACGATCGCGATCGGCGGCGCGCTGACTGGACGGCTGGTCTGCGCTCGGTTAAGTTCCGTGACGGTGAGTGACGAACTCGAGCGGGTGGCCTTGCGCGCGGCGCGCGCAGCAGGGCGGATTCATCTGAAGCGCGTCCAGCGCATCAGCATCTCGCGCAAGGCGGCGAATCCTATCGACCTGGTCACCGAGGCCGACCATGAAGCCGAAGCGGCGGTGCTGGCGATCCTGCAACGCGCCTTTCCGGCCCATGCGATGCTGGCCGAGGAGAGCGGCGCCACCTTCCATGCCAGCGAGCATCGCTGGATTATCGATCCGCTCGACGGCACCACCAACTTCGCTCACGGCTATCCGCAGTTCTGCGTATCGATCGCCTACGAGCGCCGCGGGCGCGTGCAGCTCGCGATCATCCTCGACGCGCTCAAGAAGGAATGCTTCATCGCGCGGCGCGGCAAAGGCGCGCGGCTCAACGGCCGCCCCATCCAGGTAAGCGGCACCGACACGCTCGGCGCGGCCCTGCTCTCGACCGGCTTCCCGTACGATCGGCGCGCGCGCCGGCGCTTCTACCTGTCCTTCTGGGAGTCGTTCATGATGCGCGTGCAGGGGGTGCGGCGGACCGGCTCGGCCGCGCTCGACCTGGCCTACGTCGCCTGCGGGAGAACCGACGGCTTCTGGGAGTTCGGCCTCAAGCCGTGGGATATCGCGGCGGGCGCGCTGATCGTCGAGGAGGCGGGCGGCCGCGTCACCAATATGGATGATACGCCGGTCGACCTGACCCGGGGGCAGATTGTGGCGAGCAATCGCTCGATCCACCGCCCGATGCTCGAGACGATCGCGGAAAACTGGCCCGAGGCGGAACGGCGTGAACGAGAGACCGACCTCGAGGCGCGCTCCGCGTGATGCCAGTCGCCGCGCGACCCCGGCCACGTGGCACTTGTTCCCCGCCCCGCCCCTCGTATACTCGTTGAGGCTGCTCGCTCGCCCCGGTAGTGAAAAGGACATCACGGAGGTCTCCGGAACCTCAAGTCCGGGTTCGATTCCCGGCCGGGGCACCATTCGGATAAAGGCCGCTGCAAAACCAAATGATCGATCACGAGCCGCCACGCACTGCACGCACGGAGCCGGCGAAGGTCTTATAGTCGTCGCCCACGAGGCCGTTGTCGAAGTCCACGAACCACGCGATGCCCGGAACGCCGGCGTAACCGGCGTAAGTAGTGGCCGACCAGTAGCCGCCGGACTGCGTGGGCCCGAATATGGGGTCGATGCACGGGCTGCCTTCGGAAAGACAGCCGGTCGCGTTGAAATCGATAATCCCCTGGAGTTCCACGATCGACGGTAGGCGCCAGTCGCAGTGATTAGCAAAGCAGCCGGTGATGGGGGTGCTGACCCCGCCGTCGGTCGAGGCGCCGTTGTTCAGCGTCGCCAGAAACGACGTGAACGCCGTCCCGTCCGCCAGGTTGCCGCCGGTCGACCACGCGTACCTGTTGTTCACATCGTTAATCTTTCCCGTGTTCGTGCCGCCGATCGTTCCTGTCGTCTGCTCCCACATCAAACCGGTCTTATTGTCGGTGACCGTGCCGTCCCCATTGTCGACGTAGCGGCACGCCGTCCCGGCCTTCGCTGCAGCTGCGTCGATTAGCGCCAGCGCTTTGGTTAAGCCTTGGTAGCACGCCGCCGAGTTGTCGGGCGCGCCTTTCAGGATATTAGCGCTGTTCAGCGCCAGGCATAGTTGCAAGCGTCCCTGCGCCGCCAGCTTCCTTTGCTGACAGACCAGGGTCGGGTTGGGTGGTGGCGGCGTGGGCTTAGCCTGCACGGTCCCTACCCACAGCAACGTGACGCACAAGGCCATGACCGTAAGATTTATTCTGTACATAGCGCCCCCTTCCTTTGACCTGCGATTGTATCCTAAAGCATCCCATGGGTAGCAAATCGCCTGTGAACCATCCAGCCGAATTGGCCCGCGCAACCCGTAACGCTTGATTCACTAAACCGGGTGAGTGGAACCTTACAAGCGAAAAACGGCAAAGGAGCCGCAGACGCCGCGGGCGCCGAACATGAGGAACGCGACGCCAGTTCCTCCATCTTGAACCTTGCGCCGGCTCACTCAATTCCGGAGTCGGCGGCCAGGCCGGCGGCCTCGGGATCGGCGGCAGAGCGGTAGGCGATCCAGATCAGCAGCAGCAGCGCGGGCCCGGTCGCGACCGTAGTCAGCATAAAAAACCGGACCCATCCGAGCCGCTCCGCCAGCACGCCGCCCGACGAGGCGAATATCGTGCGCCCGACCGCGGCCAGCGACGAAAGCAGCGCATACTGCGTGGCGGTGAAGGCCGGCGAGCAGAGCCCCGAAAGATAGGCGATCAGCGCCGCACCAGCCATCGCGCCGGTCAGGTTCTCGGCGGCGACACAGAGCGCCAGGTAATCGAGACGATGGCCGCCAATCGCCTGTAGCACATAGAACAGATTGCCGGCGGATTGCAGCAGGCCGCACAGGATCAGGGCGCGCAGAATTCCCAGCCGCACCGTGACGACGCCGCCCACCAGCGCCCCGACCACGGTCGCGAAGAATCCGAACAGCTTCGAGACCGCCGCAATCTCATCGAGCGAGAAGCCCAGCGAGACGTACAACGGCATCGCCATCACACCCGCCATCGCTTCGCCCAGCTTGTAGCCAAGCACGAACAGCAGGATCGCGAGCCACAGCGGGCGGCGCATAAAGTCCACGAACGGCCCGGTTACGGCGGTCGCGAGCCAGTGACGAATCGTTTTCGATCCAACCGTCGTAGTATCCGCCGCGGTCTCGGGCGGCTGGCTCGGCTCGGGACCGAACAGGAAGACCAGCGTTCCCGTCAGCAGCAGGATCGCCATGGTGGCGTAAGCCGCGAACCAGCCGGCGCGCTCGGCGATCATCAGGGCGCCCGCCCCCGCCACCAGCATCGCAATCCGGTAGCCACTCTGGATCATGCCGGCGCCGGGTCCCTGTTGTTCCGGCGCCAGTAGCTCGACGCGATAGGCGTCGATCACGACATCCTGGCTGGCGGAGAGAAACGCGACCAGCAGCGCCAGCGCCGCCATCGCAGCGAGATGTTTCGCCGGATTGCACCATCCCAACGCGAGCGTGGCCGCCACCAGTGCCAGCTGGATAGTCAGTCCCCAGCCGCGGCGCCGTCCGAGCGGAATCGGCGGCGGCAGGCGATCGATCAGCGGCGACCATAGGAATTTGAAGGCGTAGGGCGTGCCGACCAGGGCGAAGGCGCCGATCGCGGCGCGACTCACCCCCGCGGTCGCGAGCCATGCCGAAAGCGTGGAGAAGGTCAGCAGCAGAGGCAGGCCGCTGGCGAAACCGAGCGGCAGAATCAGCAGCACACGCCGGTCGCCGTAGACCTCGAGCGCACGCCGCCATCGGCCCGCGCCCGGTTTCCCGGTATCAGGCACTAACCAATCACCGGGGCGGGGTTCCATGGACCGTTTGTAGCGCGGGCATCATTTTCGATAAAGGCTTATACGGAAGCGACGTTTTGACTGCCAGGCGGGGGAGCTACCTCGGACAGTGGCGAGAAGGAGTGCGTATGGCAACCAACGGTGCTAAGGCGGCCTTCAAACATGTTCCCAATCGGCCGGTGGCGAACCGGGAACCGGTCAAGGTCGATATCTTTGAACTGGTGATTCGCAACCTCGGCCTGCTGCAACTGAATCCGATTTTCCCCTATCTGCACGATGGGGCGATCGTGCCATGCATGACCAACACGACCGGCGTGAAGGATGTCACGCCGTGGCATTTTTTTCACGCCAACGAGTGCGAGGAGACCATCCTGTGCATGGTCGAGAACGGCGGCGCGATGAAGAGCGGCATGATCATGGTGTTCGGCGACACCCACGGCGTGGGCCCGTTCCTCAAGGATCCTCATGATCCTTCAAATTACTACGTCGGCCTGATCACGGTGCGGATGCGCTCCACGCCGGAACAGATGGAAGGGATCGTGCTGAGATGCCCGAAGTGCAATGCGATTGTTTTCGAGCGCCATTTCAACGTCAAAGAGGGTCCGGAGCGCAAGCATTATCCAGAGTTTTACGCGCTGCGTTATTACCTGGAGAGTTTCCGGGAGTTCAATAGTTCCGCGGAAAAGCGCACCTGCAAGAAATGCGGGACCGTGCGCGCGCCCGAGGTCGCCAGCGAAGACTTCGGCTACGTTCAATACACGCGCAACATCGAAGTGGCCAACCGCGGGCGCGAGAGCTTCGAGCAGATGGCGGCGACGCTGAGCACGGAGTCCGCAGCCAGCGCCAGGGACCAGCGTCCGAGCTAACGGAGGATGCCCGTGGAGCGAAGAAAAGCCACCAACGTTTATGCGGCCGCGAGCGGCTGCCTCGGCTCGCACGACGATTTTCCGATTATGCCGAAGGGCACCGATCCGATGTCATGTGTCAGCCGCAACCGCGTCCCGCAGCCGTTCTTCCTGGTCAGCGAGCACGATCAGGTGCTGCTGCTGTTCTCCGGCAAATCGCGGGTCGAATTGCCCGGCTCGACGCTCAAGGAATCCGAGCTCAAGGCGGGCGAGGCGCTCTACATCCCCGCCGGTCAGCCGAGCCGGGTCGTGCCGCTGACAGAGTCGGTGCAGTTGAAATGGCGCGGCGAGCCCGGCGGATGGGAAGCGGCGGTCTGGTATTGTTCGCGCTGCCATCAGGAAGTCTTCGTCAAGGAGTTCAACACCGCTGAGCAACTGCCGCAGGAATGCTATTGGCAAGCCTGCCAGGAGTTCAATGCCGATGCCGGCGCGCGAACCTGCGCGAGTTGCGGCGCGGTGTGCGACCCGGCCGAGTTGAGCGATATCCACTGGCCCGAGGTGGCGCAGGATATCCGCCAGCACAGCGCCGACGGAGACGCGGCCTGATTCTGACCGGCTTCGCCCGGCGCTAGCGCCAGCGACCCGCCCGGCGACCGCTTCACTTCCGACGCCAGCCTGCGGGACTCGACGACCGGCGCGACGTCCGGCTCTGGCGATTACCTGATGTCCTCCCATCCTGCTGCGACGACCCACAGCTCGTTCGAAACGCTGATTCCCGCGCGTCTCGATCGGCTGCCATGGGCGCGTTTCCATTGGCTGCTGGTCGTCGGTCTCGGTATCACCTGGGTTCTCGACGGGCTCGAAATCACCATGATGGGGGCGGTCGGCGCCGTCCTGCAGCGACCCGGCGTGCTCGGCTTCGACGCGGCGCAGATCGGCTTCATCAGCTCCTGCTACCTGGCCGGCGCGGTGCTGGGTTCGCTGGTGTTCGGCTACCTGACGGATCGCTTCGGGCGCCGCCCGTTCTTCTTCATCAGTCTTTCGATCTATCTGGCCGGCGTCGGACTGACCGCGATCTCGTGGAACCTTGCGAGCTTCGCGGTATTTCGATTTATCACCGGCGCGGGTATCGGCGGCGAGTACGCCGCGGTCAACTCGGCGATCGATGAACTGATCCCGGCGCGCTTGCGCGGCCGCATCGATCTGATGGTCAACGGGAGCTTCTGGCTGGGCGCCGCCGCCGGCTCGGCCTCGACTATCCTCATCCTCAACCCGCACCTGTTTGCGCCCAACCTTGGATGGCGGCTGGGCTTCGGTATCGGCGCGCTCATTGGGCTGGTGATCCTGCCGCTCAGGCATTTCATTCCTGAAAGCCCGCGCTGGCTGCTGACCCACGGTCAGCACGAAGCCGCCGAGGAGGCCATCGCCGGAATCGAACGGACCATCGTGGCGGAGACTGGCCAGCGGCTCCACGACTTGCCGCGCGAGGAAGCGCTCACCATCCACGTCCGGCAGCATTTCAGCCTGCGCGAGATTTTGCGGCCGCTGGTCACCGATTACTGGCGCCGCTCGCTGCTGGCGGGTGTGTTGATGGTCGCGCAGGCCTTCGTTTACAACGCCATCTTTTTCACTTACGCCCTGGTGCTGAATCGCTTTTACGGCGTGCCTGCCGACACCACCGGGCTCTACCTGTTGCCGTTTGCGCTCGGCAATTTTCTCGGACCGATCGTGCTCGGGCCGTTGTTCGATATCGTCGGGCGGCGCCAGATGATCGCCTTCTGCTATGCGCTGTCGGCGTTGATCCTGGTTCTCACCGGATGGTTGTTCGCCCACGGCATGCTCTCCAGCACCTCGCAGACCACGCTCTGGACCGTGATGTTTTTCTTCGCCTCGCCGGCCGCGAGCTCCGCCTACCTGACGGTGAGCGAGATTTTCCCGCTGGAGATTCGCGCCCTGACGATCGCGATTTTCTTTTCCGTCGGTACAGCCGTGGGCGGCATCGCGGCGCCGTGGCTATTCGGCCGACTGATCGACAGTGGAACAAGGATCGACCTGCTCTATGGTTACGTGCTGGCGGGAGCGCTGATGCTGATCGCCGCGCTGACCGAGGTGAAATTCGGCGTCGCCGCCGAGCGCAAGGGGCTGGAAGAGATCGCCGCGCCGTTGTCAGTCGCGGACTGAGGTCGGATGCGCTCAGATTCGCTGGATCGCGGCGCGCAGTCGTGTGATGGTGCGGTCCGCTCCGAGCACCGCGATTACCTCGAAGATGCCGGGGCTCACGGTGCCGCCGGTCAGCGCCACCCGCACCGGCTGCGCGATCTGCCCGAGCTTCATCCCGTAGCGCTCCATCACGCGCTCGAAGGCGGCTTTCACGGATTGCTCGTTGAAGTCGGCGCCGATCGACTGGAGTTCGTCGGCTAGCGCCGTGAGCGCGACGGCCGTCTCAGGCTTCAGGAACTTGGCCGCGGCCTTGGCGTCGATCTCGATTTCGTCCTTCAGGTAGAAGCTCGCGAAGTCAACCAGCTCGACCAGGGTCTTGGCCCGCTCGCGCAGCGTCGCGACCATCTTCTCGAGCCAGGCATCGTCGCCCGGCACGGTTAATCCGCGCTGCTCGATAAACGGACGCGCCTCGCGCGCGAGTTGTGCCAGCGGCCGCTCCTTCATGTAATGGAAGTTCAGCCACAACAGCTTCTCGGCGTTGAAGATTCCGGCCGACTTTCCGCAGGCGTCGAAATCGAAGTAGGCGATCAGCTCCTCGCGCGAAAAAATCTCCTGGTCCCCGTGCGACCATCCCAGCCGCGCCAGGTAGTTGACCAGCGACTCGGGCACAAAGCCCGCCTCGCGATAGGCGAACACCGAGGTCGCGCCATGGCGCTTCGAGAGCTTGGCTCCATCCGGCCCCATCACCATCGGCAGATGCGCATAGGCCGGCGGCTCCATCCCGAGCGCGCGGAAGATCTGCATCTGGCGCGGCGTGTTCGGCAGATGGTCATCGCCACGCACCACGTGCGTGATCCGCAAATCGGCGTCGTCCAGCACGGTTGCGAAGTTGTAGGTCGGCACGCCGTCGGAGCGGAAGATTATCAGGTCATCGAGCTCCGCGTTGTCGAATACCGCACGCCCCTTGACCAGGTCATCGACCACCGTCTCGCCCTCGTGCGGCGAGCGGAATCGGATCGTGTAATTGCGTCCCGCGGCAGCCTCCGGCAAGGCGATGTCCGGCGCGAACGGCTTCTCGCGACAGCGTCCGTCGTAGCCCGGTTTGCGATGCTCCCGCTCGGCCTGCTTGCGCAGCGCCTCCAGCTCGGCGGCCGTGCAATAGCACGGATAGGCTTTGCCCGCGCGCAAGAGCTGACGGGCGGCGTCGCGATATCGCTCGAAGCGGTTGGATTGAAAATACTCGGGGTCGGGCGGTCCCTCATCCCAATCGATCCCCAGCCACTTAAGACTCTCGAGGATCTCCGCGAGCGATTCTTTGGTCGATCGCTCCTGATCGGTATCGTCGATCCTGAGAATGAAAGCGCCGCCGTTATGGCGCGCGAACAGATAGGCGAACAGGCCCGAGCGCACGTTGCCGATATGCAGCGCGCCGGTCGGACTGGGCGCATAGCGGGTGCGAACCGTCACTGCCTACTCCCACTCGATCGTGGCGGGCGGCTTCGAAGTGATGTCATAGACCACCCGGTTGACGCCGCGAATTTCGTTGGTGATACGGCTGGAGAGACGCGCCAGGAAGGCGGGATCGAGACGCGCCCAGTCGGCCGTCATGCCATCGGAAGACTCGACCGCGCGAATTGCGATCACGCTCTCGTAGCTCCGCCCGTCACCCATCACGCCCACGGTCTTGAGCGGCAACAGCACCGCGAACGCCTGCCATAGCGGCTCCTCGCGGCGCGGCGACGAGGCGAACTCGTCCATCACCACCGCGTCGGCCCGGCGCAGCAAGTCGAGCCGCTCGCGCGTGACTTCGCCGACGATCCGCACCGCCAGCCCCGGTCCGGGGAACGGTTCGCGATCGACGATTGCGGCCTCCAGCCCGAGTTCGCGCCCGAGTTCGCGGACTTCGTCCTTGAACAATTCGCGCAGCGGCTCGATCAGCTCCAGGCGCATCCGCTCCGGCAGTCCGCCAACATTATGATGGCTCTTGATGGTCGCCGAGGGGCCCTTGAAGGAAACCGATTCGATAACGTCCGGGTAGAGCGTCCCCTGCCCGAGAAAACGCGCGCCGCCGAGCGCCGCAGCCTCGCGCTCGAAGATATCGATAAAGGTATGGCCGATGATGCGGCGCTTCTGCTCGGGGTCGAGCACGCCGTCGAGCCGATCGATGAACAGCTCAGCGGCGTCGCTGACCCGCAGATCGATTCCGATTGCGCGGGCGAAATCCTGCTCCATCCGCTCGCGCTCGCCGGCGCGCGAAAGCCCGGTATCGACGAATACGCATTTCAGCCGATCGCCGACCGCGCGATGGATCAGCGCTGCCGCCACCGACGAATCGACGCCGCCCGACAGGCCCATCACGACTCGCTCATCCTCGCCTACGCGCGCGCGCAGCTCCGCGACCTTGGTCTCGATGAAGTTCGCCATCGTCCAGTCGCCCGGCTCGCCGCAGATCTCGATCGCGAAATTGCGCAGCACCTGCGCGCCGATCGGCGTGTGCGCGACTTCGGGATGGAACTGGATGCCGCGCAGCCTGCCGTCGCGGCTCCGCACCGCCGCGTACGGCGAGTTGTCGCTATGCGCGATCGCCACCAATCCTTCGGGCAGCCGTTCGATCCGGTCACCGTGGCTCATCCAGACGCGATGCTGGCGGCCGGCCAGGCCATCGAACAGCGGGTCGGCAACCTCGATGTCGAGCGTGGCGGGCCCGTACTCGCGCGCCCGCGCGCCCGCGCTGGCGGCGCCAAGATGATGCGCGATCACATAGAGCCCGTAGCAGATTCCAAGCACCGGGCAGCCCAGCTCCAGCACCTCCGGCGCGACATCCGGCGCGCCGCTTTCGTAGCGGCTTGCCGGTCCGCCCGAGAAAATTATCCCGCGCGGCGCCAGTGCGCGGATTTTCTCCAGCGCCAGGTTATACGGATGGACCTCGCAGTAGACGTGCGCCTCGCGAATCCGCCGCGCGATGAGCTGGGTGTACTGGCTGCCGAAATCGAGGATCAGAATCACTGCGGAGTTGTCCTGTTGCGATCAATATACCGGAGCCGATGCGAGGCGCGAAGCCGGCTGCCTGCCGCCGCTTGCGCGTCAGCCTTCGGCTCGCGAGCGCCGCGGTCCGGGCCCGCGCCGGCCGGCCGGGCGGGTGTCGGTGCGCGCAGCCTCGGCCCGTCTGAACTCCAGGATGAGCGGCGTGCCGGTCAGTTCGAGCGCGGCCCGAAATCGCGCCTCGAGGAAGCGGATATAGTGCGCGGGGATGTCGCGCTCCAGGTTGCAGAAAAATACCAGGCGCGGGGGCGCGCTTGAGATCTGCGTAACGTACCTCAGCTTGAACCGCCGGCGATCGACCAGCGGCGGATCAAGCGCCTTCAGCGCCTCACCCAGAATCCGGTTCAGCAGCGCGGTCTGGAAGCTGGTGCGCCAGGCGCGTCCCGCCGCCAGCGCCGCGGGCAGAATCTGGCTGACGCCGTCACCCGTCAGCGCCGAGACGAAAACCATCGAAGCGAAGCCGAGGAACGGGAAGTTGGCCTGCGCGTCGCGGACGAAGGCGCTGACTCGCCGCCCCAGCTGCGCCGCGGCGTCCCACTTGTTGCATACCACCACCAGCGCCCGCCCGTGGCTCGCGACCATCCGCGCCAGCCGCGCATCCTGATCGGTGATGCCCTCGGTCGAATCGATCACCAGCAGCAGCACGTCCGCGCGCTTGATCGAGGCCAGCGCCTGGCCGACCGAGCGTCCTTCGATCTCACCCGTCACCCGGGTGCGGCGCCGGATGCCGGCGGTATCGATCAAAATCAGGTTCTGCCCGTCGACTGTGAGCGGCACGTCCACGGTATCGCGGGTGGTGCCGGGCGCCTCGCCGACCATCGAACGTTCGTAACCCACCAGACGGTTCAGGAGCGACGACTTGCCGACGTTGGGGCGACCGATCAGCGCGACGCGCAGATCCGTCGCGACAGCGGGTTCGGCGGGCGCCGCCGACGGGAGGTGGGCCGTCACCGCCTCGAGCAGCTCGCCGATCCCATAACCGTGCGCAGCCGAGACGAAGCAGGGCTCTGCCACGAGCCCGTAAAAGTCGGCGGCCAGGGCCTCCTGTCCGGGCCGATCGATCTTGTTCACCGCCACCACGATCTCTCGCCCGGTGCCGCGCACCAGCGCAAAGGCTTCGCGGTCGGCGGCGGTCAATCCGCCACGGCCGTCGAACAGGAAGACGATCAGGTCGGAGGCCGCCACCGCCTCGAGCGCCCGCTCGACCACCTGCGCGGTCAACGGCTCATGGCCGCCGAGCTCCAGTCCGCCACTGTCGACCAGAAAGAACTCGCGGCCCTCGTCGGCGATCCGGGCGACGTTCAAGTCGCGCGTGGTGCCGGCGATCGCGCTGACGATCGCGCGGCGGTTGCGGGCCAGGCGATTGAAGAGCGTCGATTTGCCGGCGTTGGTGCGCCCGACGATCGTGACGATCGGCAGTCCGGCCGCAGCCAGCCGCAGCATCCCACCCTCGGCGCCCGCCGCCGCCTTGGCGCGCTTGGCCATCACAGTCCCAACTCGGCGAGCTTGCGCGGATTGCGGGTCCAGTCCTTCTCGACCTTGACCACCAGTTCGAGAAACACGCGGGTACCGAGCAAGGCCTCGATTCCGAGCCGCGCCGCCGTGCCGATCTTCTTGAGCTGGCGGCCGCCCGCGCCGATTATCATGCCCTTATGCGAGTCGCGCTCGACGATTATCAGCGCGACGATTCGCACCAGCCGCCGCTCCGGCTCCTCGACGAACTGTTCGACCTGCACCGCGGTCGAGAACGGAATCTCCTGGCGCATGGCGAGAAAAATCTGCTCGCGGATCAGCTCCTCGACCAGTCCGCGCTCGCTCTGGTCGGTGTATTCGTCGGCCGGCATCAGCGCCGGACCGACCGGCAGCATCCGCTTGATAGTCTGCACGAGGTCGTCGACGTTCTCGCCGGTGAGCGCGCTTATCGGCACAATTTCGGCCTCGGCGATGAGCGCGCGGCATTGCTCGATAAGCGGCAGAATCTGATTGCGGCCGACCTGGTCAATCTTGTTGATCGCGACGATCTTGCCGACCTTGACAGTACGCAACTCCTCGAGAAAAGCCCGATCGCCGCCCCTCAGCCGGGCGCCGGCCTCGATCACGCCGACCGCCACCTCGCCTTCGCCGAGCGCGCGGCGCGCCACCGCCACCATCCGCTGGTTGAGCAATTTGTGCGGCGCGTGGAGGCCGGGCATGTCGATCAAAATCAACTGCGCGTCGGGATCGTGGCGAATCCCGACGATCCGCCGGCGCGTGGTCTGCGGCAGCGGCGTGACGATCGCCACCTTGTGCCCGACCAGCCGGTTGAGCAACGTCGACTTGCCGACGTTGGTGCGCCCGCCGATCGCGACGAAGCCCGAGCGGAACTGCTCAGTGCTGTTCACGCCGCTCATTCGTGATCCAGTCGAGCGCGGCGCGCGCCGCCGCCTGCTCGCTCTGCTTCTTGCTGCCGCCCTCGCCGGTGCCGAGGTCGCGCCCGGCGATTCGAATTCGGGTGGTGAAATGCTTGGCATGGTCGGGGCCGCGCGTCGCCACCAGCTCGTAAACCGGCTGGGCGCGAAAGCGGCGATAGGCCGCCTCCTGCAATTCGGTCTTGTAGTCGCGCTCGGCGGCCGCACCGCCGAGATCCTCCGCGATCAAAATCTCGACCGCGCGCTGCGCCGGCTCGAGCCCGCCATCGGAATAGATCGCGCCGATCAGCGCCTCCAGCGCGGCCGCCAGAATCGACGGCTTCTCGCGTCCGCCGCTCTTCTCCTCGCCCTTGCCGAGCCGCAGGTACTTACCGACCCCGACGTCCTGCGCCTTCAGAGCCAGCGTGCGGCCGTTAACGATCGAGGCGCGCTGCTTGGAGAGCTGCCCCTCCTTGGCATCGGGAAAGCGGCGCATCAGCAGGTCGGCGATCGCGAGATCGAGCACCGCGTCGCCCAGGAACTCGAGCCGTTCGTAATGCGTCTCGCTGGGGCCGACTGCGCTCGGATGGGTCAACGCTGCATTGAGCAAGCCGGGATGCTGGAAGTGATAGCCGAGCGCGTGCTCGAGCTGAGTCCTCGCGTGCTCAAAGCCCGGCGGCCGCGCGCGTCGCTGAGTGCCCAACAATCGCGCCAGCCAGCGTCGCGCCCTCGACATGGGATGCTTGGAATTCGACTTCATGATTTTTAAATTCGTCACTGCCCGGCGCCGTCACTCGCAGATAATTGCGGCTCAAACCCGTCAGCCGGCCGTCGCCCGTCCGCTCCTCGACCAGCACCCGCAGCCGGGCCGTGCCGAAGCGCCGGGCGAAATCGACGCGCTTGCGCTCGCCGAGCTCGCGCATCACCTGTGCCCGCCGTCGAATCTCGTCGCTCGCCACCCGCCCCGCGAGCTTGGCCGCGGTGGTCCCGGCGCGGACCGAGTACGGGAAGACGTGAAAATAGGCCAGCGGCAGGTTTTCTACAAACTTGAAGTATTGCTTGAAGTGATCGGCGGTCTCGCCCGGAAAGCCGACAATCAGATCGGTGCCGACCGCCGCTTCGGGCAGCGCTTCGATCAGTCGCTCCACTCGGCCGCGGTAAAAGGCGGTATCGTACCGCCGCCGCATCCGCACCAGCGTCTGGTCGCTGCCGGACTGGAGTGGGAGATGGAGATGCGGACAAAAGGCGTCGCCGCCGGCCAGCAGCGCGATAATCTCATCGCCCAATTCTTCGGGATCGAGCGAGCTCAGCCGCACCCGGCGAATCGGCGAACGCTCGGCGATCATCTCGAGCAGCGCCGCCAGCGAAGTCGCCGGTGAAAGATCTTTGCCGTAACCGCCGAGATGAACTCCCGACAGGACCACCTCTTTGAGGCCGCGGACATGCAGCTCGTCGATCGCCGCCAGGACACGACGCGGTTCGACGCTGCGCGAAATGCCGCGCGAGGTCGGCACGATACAGAACGAGCAAAACTGGTCGCAGCCCTCCTGCAGCTTCAGAAAGGCGCGGGTATGGCCCGCCAGCGTCACGCCCGCAATTTCGATCGGTGCGCGCAGCTTGCGCAGGTTCGAGACCATCACGCGCTCGCCGTCGCCGTCGAGAATAGCGCGCTCGAGATCGTCGGCCCGCCCCAGTCCGATGATCGCGTCGACCTCCGGCGCATCGGCCAGGCGCGTCGGATTCGCCTGCGCCAGGCACCCGGTCATCACCACCCGCGCCTGCGGATTGAGGCGGCGGGCGCGCCGCGCGAGCTTCAGGCTTTCGACATCAGCGCGATCGGTGATAGTGCAGGTGTTGATCACGTAGACATCGGCGACGCTATCGAACTCGCCGCGCTCCGCGCCGCGGGCCGTCAAGCGCGCCTCGATAACCGCCGAGTCGTACTGGTTGACCTTGCATCCGAGCGTTGCGATCGCGAAGCGCATCCGGCCCTCTCCTACAGCGCCCGCTCGATGAAGCCGCCGCCCAGCACCTGGTCGCGGCGATAGAAGACGCAGGCCTGACCCGGGCTGACCGCAGGTCCGGCGTTGATGAAGCGCACTTCGGCGCGGTCGGGAGCGACCATGGTGAGCGTCGCCGGCAGCGCCGGATGGCGATAGCGGATTTTCGCTTCGATAGGGATCGGTGCGCCGGCTGCGGCCGCGGGCGAGATCAATCGCACGTCGGTCGCGATCAGGCCGTGCGAGGCGAGCGCCGCGCGTGGCGCCACGACCACCTCGGCGCTGGCCGCCCTGAGCTCGCGCACATAAAGCGGCGCGCCGGCAGCGATACCGAGGCCGCGCCGTTGCCCGACGGTAAAGTGATGCACCCCGCGATGGACACCGAGGACGCGCCCCGCGTCGTCGACGACGCGGCCTGGGCGCGGCGTCGATGGGGCGACCGCGCTCTCGACGAAGCGGGCGTAGTCGCCGTCGGGGACGAAACAGATCTCCTGGCTTTCGGCCTTGTCCGCATTGCGCAGCCCGAGCCGACGCGCATAATCGCGCACCTCGCCCTTGGTCATCGCGCCGAGCGGAAACAGCGTGCGCCCCAGCTCAGCCTGGCCGAGCGTGAAGAGGAAATAGGACTGGTCCTTGGCGGTATCAAGCGCACGCGCGAGGCCGCAATGGCCGTCGTCGCCGCGCACGATTTGCGCATAATGGCCGGTCGCGACGAACTCCGCGCCAAGCGCGCGGGCCCGCTGCCAGAGCCGATCAAACTTGATTTCGAGATTACATCGCACGCACGGATTAGGAGTGCGGCCGGCAACATATTCAGCCACGAAATTGCCGATTACGCGGCGCGCGAAGTCGGCCCGCAGATCGACCACGTAAAAGGGAAACCCCAGGCGCTCGGCCACCCGCCGCGCATCTTCGAAGTCCTCATGCGAGCAGCAGGTCGCACGGCGCGCGGCGACCCGTCCCGCGGGCTCAGATGCCAGCCGCATCGCCACCCCGACCACGTCGTAGCCGCGCTCATGCAGAAGCGCCGCGGCGACCGAGCTGTCGACCCCGCCCGACATCGCGACCAGCACCCGCGCGCTCATCGCGACGCTCCCTCGGCAAACGATGGCCGCAATGGTTCCGCCGCTGAGACTCGCCGCCATACGCGCGGAATTATTTCGGCGGCCTGATCGATCTCGGCGACCGTCGTCGACCAGCCGAGACTGATTCGAAGCGAGCTGCGCGCCGCCGCTTCATCGCGGCCCATCGCCAGCAGGACGTGCGAGGGCTCGACCGAGCCGGCGGCGCACGCCGAGCCCATCGAAACCTCGACGCCTTCGAGATCGAGCGCCAGCAGCAGGCTTTCGCCCGCCACCGCCGGGAAAGTGAGGTTGAGCGTGTTGGGCAGCCGCCCGCCACGCGGGCCGTTGAGCGTCAGGCCGGGAACCGCGTCGAGCAGGTGTGCGAGCAAGCGTTCGGCGAGCGCGGCGCTACGTGCCGACTCGACATCGAGCGAGTTCCTGATCGTATCGGCGGCGACGCCGAAGCCCACCGCACCGCTAAGATTCGGGGTGCCGGCGCGCACGCCGTACTCCTGCGGACCGCCCAGGATAAGCGGCGCAAGCCGCGCCGGATCGCGCACATAAAGTCCGCCGATTCCTGCCGGCGCGCCCAACTTGTGTCCACTGAGCGTTATCAGATCGCAGCCCAGCGCAGCCACTGAAACCGGGATGCGGCCGAGCGCCTGCGCGGCGTCGATATGGAACAGCGCACCGCAACTGCGGATCGCCGCGGCGAGCGGCGCGAGGTTCTGGATCGTGCCGCTCTCGGAGTTCGCCAGCCCCAAGGTGACCAGCGCGGTAGCGGAATCGAGTGCGGCGCGCGCCGCCTCGGTATCAATATGACCGTCGCTATCAACCGGCAGCCTGACGATCTCGAAACCGCGCTCCTGCAGAGCGGCGAGCGGTTCGATTATCGAGGAATGCTCGACCGTCGAGCTGACGATCCGACGGCGGGCCGACGCGCCTATCGCGGTGCCGAAGATCGCAAGATTATTCGATTCAGTACCGCCGCTGGTGAAGATCACGCGGCGCGGGTCGGCCTCGATCAGCGCGGCGATTCGTTCGCGGGCCTGTTCGAGCAAGCGGCGGGCGCGCTGGCCCGAATGATGAATCGAGGCCGGATTGCCGGCGAATTCGGCCAGCTCGGCGCAAGCCTCACGCACCGCGGGCTTGAGCGGCGCCGCGGCATTGTGGTCGAGATAGATTCGCATCCTGGTTGGGATTCCAAAGGGATTAACTTAGCTTACCCGATCCGGCGGCAAAAGCGACGTGAGCGGGCCGGCCGCGCTCCGAACACGGCTCATCGCGGCTTGGTCGCAGCCCGCGACGAGGCCGGCGGCGCGGTGCCGGGCGGCTGCTCTTCGAGACAATCCTGGCGCTCTTCGAGCTCCGCCATCCGGACCGTGAGCTCGTTGAGCTTCTCGACCATCGTATTCATCGCGCGCGCGACCGGGTCAGGGAGCCGCCCGTGTTCGAGCTCCATCACGTCGTGGCGCGCGCTTTCGCCCTCGATCACCTTGCCGGGGATGCCGACGATCGTCGAGTACGGCGGCGCCGACGAGATTACCACCGCGCCCGCGCCGATACGGCTGCCGCGGCCGATCCGCACCGGACCGATCACGGTCGCGCCGGCGCTGATCAGCACGTGATCCTCGATCGTCGGATGGCGTTTTTCCTTCTTATGGCTGGTGCCGCCGAGCGTAACGCCCTGGTAGATCAGAACGTCGTCGCCGAGCTCTGCGGTCTCGCCGATCACGACCCCCATGCCGTGGTCGATAAACAGGCGGCGTCCGAGCTGCGCGCCCGGATGAATCTCGATACCGGTCAGGAAGCGGCTCACCTCGCTGACCATCCGGCCGAGCAGCTTCAGGCGCCGCTCCCAGAACCAATGCGCCAGCCGGTGTTGCCAGATCGCATGCAGGCCGGGGTAGGTCAGGATAATTTCGAGCACCGTGCGGGCCGCCGGGTCGTGGCGGAACACCGCCTCGATATCTTCGCGGAATCGGCTCACGATACCCATCGCGATGGCCCCGTCAGGTGCCCTTGGCGAACGGCGTTGCTGCTGGCGCGGCCGGCGCTCCCGTGCGGGCGCCGTTGCGGGCCGCCAGCGACCGGCTGCGAAGCTTGACGCCGTCCTTGTAGAGCTTGTATTCGACGGAATCAATCAGCGCCTGCCAGCTCGCCTCGATGACGTTATTCGAGACGCCGACCGTGCCCCAGCTGCGTTTGCCGTCGGTCGATTCGATCAGCACGCGCACGCGCGAGCCGGTGCCATGGCCGGTATCGAGCACGCGCACTTTGTAGTCGA
>Ga0307372_10001267_pt1 | contig 44465 bp, 49 predicted proteins | sample OX1MG_FD_202533 | JGI IMG/M metagenome (GOLD analysis project Ga0307372, IMG submission 202533) | Soil microbial communities from Risofladan, Vaasa, Finland - OX-1 | ecosystem: Environmental > Terrestrial > Soil > Coastal area > Acid sulfate soil | place: Finland: Risofladan, Vaasa | collected...
TGACCGCGGACGTCGCCCATGGCGTCGCCGGAGAGGCTCTGCTCGGGCTCGGCAGTGCTGCGCTGCCGGCGTTGCGTGCGCTCACGCACCACGGAGATCCAGGTCTCCGCGAGGCTGCCGTCGAGTTGCTCGGGCTGCTGGGCGAGCCCGCGGACTCGCCCCTGCTCGTCGCGCGACTGCGCGACTCCGCAGCAGAGGTGCGAGCGAGCGCGGCGCGCGCCCTCGGCCGGTTGGCCGCCGAGGATGCTGCGGCGGCCGTGCGGGGTGCTCTCGACGATCGCATCCCGTTCGTCCGTGCGGCTGCCGCACGCGCACTCGGCGAGATTGGCGGCCGTGACGCTGCGCCGGCGCTCCTCGCCCTCGCGCGGTCCGATCACTATGACGCTGCGCAGAGCGCCGCGCGCGCTCTGGCGCGCGTCGATCCGGAGCTGCTCGCTGCGGCTGGGCGTGAGGAGTTCGGTCAGCACGTTCTGGAAGCCGCGGACCGCGCAGCGATTCGCTCGTGACTCTCGCGCTGCAGGCCACGGCCGTCGTTGCCCTCCTCTACTTCGCCGCGTTGAACGCGATCTACCTCGTCTTCACGGGGATCGCGTGGCGCGGAGTGACCCACCACCTCCGGGCGCGCGCGTACTCGGGGGAGGACGAAGCATTCGCCTCGCCGTTGACGCCGCCGATCTCGATTCTGCTCCCCGCGTACAACGAGGCGACCGGAATCGTCGAGAGCATCCGGTCGCTGTTGACCCTTCGCTATCCCGAGATCGAGATCGTCGTCGTGAACGACGGCTCGACCGACGAGACGATGCGCACTCTGGTCGAGGCGTTCGACCTCGTACGGATACGCAAGGCGCTCCGCGACGCGGTCCCTACCAAGCCGCTGCGCTCCGCGTACGTCTCCAGACGCCATCCGGAATTGCTCGTGCTCGACAAGGAGAACGGAGGTAAGGCCGACGCGTTGAACATGGGCCTCTCGGCGGCGCAGTACCCATACGTGTGCGCGATCGACGCCGACACGATGCTCGAGGAGGATGCGCTGATGCGTGTCGCGAAGCCGATACTCGACGATCCATCCGTGGTCGCGGCCGCGGGCGGCATTGTCCGGATCGCGAATGGCTGCCGTGTCGACCACGGTCGTGTCGTCGAGGTCGGGCTCCCACGCAGCCCGCTCGCGACGCTGCAGGTCGTGGAGTACTTCCGGGCGTTCCTCGTCGGCCGGATGGGATGGAGCCGCCTCCGTTCGCTGCTGATCATCTCTGGCGCGTTCGGCCTCTTCAGGCGCTCGCTCGTCGAGGCTGTCGGAGGCTGGCGAACCGACACGGTCGGTGAGGACGTCGAGCTCGTCGTGCGCCTCCACCGGTACCTCCGTGATCGCGGCGAGGAGTATCGGATTGAGTTCGTTCCCGATCCCGTGTGCTGGACCGAGGCACCGGAGGACCTCCGGACGCTCGGAGGCCAGCGGCGGCGTTGGCAGCGGGGGCTTGCCGAGACCCTGTGGCGCCACCGCGGCCTATTCATGCGGCCGCGCTACGGCGTGCTCGGCTGCTTCGGATTCCCGTACTTTGTGATTTTCGAGCTCTGCGGCCCGCTGATCGAGCTTGTCGGGTTTCCGGTGACGATCTACGCCTATGCGACGGGACGGCTCTCACTCCCATTTCTGATCGGGTTCTTCGTCGTTTCGCTGCTACTCGGGGTCTTGCTGTCCGTCGCCGCGCTCGCCCTCGAGGAGTTCAGCTTCCGTCGTCACTCGAGCACGCGCGATGTCGTGCGGCTCCTCGTCTTCTCCGTCGCAGAGAACGTCGGCTACAGGCAGCTCAACGACGTCTGGCGGCTCCTCGCGTTCGTCGACCTCGCACGCCGGCGGCGAACCTGGGGTGCGCAACAACGCCGCGGCATCGGCGTACGCAGCTGAACTGGGCGCCTAAATGGGGTTCCGACCCCTACACTGTTCCCATGCCGACGAAGGAAGAAGTGCTCGAGCTCATGCGCACGGTCGAGGACCCCGAGCTCGGGATGGACATCGTCGACCTCGGCCTCCTCTACGAGGTGGAGGTCGAAGGCCCGAAGGTGAAGATCCTCTACAGCCTCACGTCGATGGGCTGCCCGGCCGGGCCGCTCATCGCCGGCGACATCGAGCGCGCCGCACGCGAGGTCGAAGGGGTGGAGGAGGTCGACCTCGAGCTGACGTTCGACCCGCCGTGGACGCCGGACAAGATGTCGGACGACGCGAAGTTCATCCTCGGCTTCGGGTAAGGCATGCCGGACTACACCTGGGCCGTCCAGCTCCCCGACGAGGATCTGCCTCGCCGCTTGACGACCGACTACCTCGTCAGCGAGGGCGAAGAGATCGAGATCGACGGCACCGAATGGCTCGTCGAGAGCGTCGACATGGAGGACGAGCTCGAGTTCACCGGGATCGTCTCGGTCGTTCCACCGCGCTGACGTGCAGGAACGGCACGGCGCCGTTCCAGCCTGCGCGTAGGACCTCGAGTGTCGTTCTCGGCGTGATCGTCGTAGCGCGCGGTGGCCGGGCGCGTCCCTCCGCGTAGCCGCCTGGCGTCCAACGCAGCAACACGTCGCCGAGCACGAGCCAGGGCTTCTCGTCCACGAGGACGAAGGCGCCGTCGGGCAGGTTGGCCTCCGCACGCCGCGGACCGAGTCGCTCGGTGTGCAGTCGTTCGTCAAGATCGTCCGCGCGCCGTTCGCCGACGATCGCCATGAAGCGGTTGTAGTCCTCGCGGCGACACTCCGCGCACGGGCGATGGCCTGCGGCAAATGCGGTCGCCTCGTCGAGGAAGAACAGCCCCGTGTAGCGCCCCGGCGGCATCGGATCCGCGCGGTACCGGCCCCGGAACTCCAGCCGGCACGCGATCCACCGCTTCACCTGGAACGGCCGGCGGATGCGGCGCTCGGCGTCATGCAGGCATCCGCGATTGCCGTACACGAGCCCGCGCTCCGGCACGGCGACGAGCTCGCCGAGCGGCGTCACCCGGTTCTGGAGCGTCACGGGATCGAGAGGACGATCTTGCCCAGCTGCTCGCCGGCCTCGAGCCGAGCATGCGCTGCGCGAATCTCCGCCAGCGGCACGACCTCGTCCACCACGGGAAGCGCGCGACCGCTCGCCACAAGGTCGTACGCGCCCTCGAAGTCGGCCTTCGCCCCCATGGTCGAGCCGAGGATCGTCAGCTGCTTCCACCAGACGCGATGGAGCGCGGCCGGCGGGTTCGGTCCGGAGGTCGCACCACACACGGCGATGCGTCCGTCACGCGCCGCCACATCGAGAGAGATGCGCCACGTCGCCTCGCCGACGCTGTCGACGACGACGTCGGCGCCGCGGCCGTCCGTCGCCTCGCGTACGGTCGCCTTCACGTCGCCGGTTGCGTGATTCACGACCGCATCCGCTCCGAGTTCGCGCGCTCGCTCGAGCTTCGCATCGCTCGACGACGTGACGATCGTCTTCGCCCCGAGTGCGCGCGCGATCGCGAGCCCGGCCGTGGAAACGCCCCCGCCGATGCCCCACAGCAGCACCCACTCGCCCTCGCGCAGCGCCGCGCGCGTGACGAGCATCCGGTACGCGGTCTCGAACACGAGCGGAAACGCGGCCGCGTCCTCGAACGAGAGCCCGTCCGGAATCGGATAGACGTTCGTCGCCGGCACGGCGATGAGCTCGGCGTTCGTCCCGTCACCGTGCTCGCCGACGACGTGGATGGCGCCGTCGGCCGCCTCCACGCCGGGGTTGATCACCACCCGCTGTCCCGGCACGAAGCCGTTCACGCCGTCGCCGAGCGCTTCGACGACGCCGGCGCCATCGGCGCCGAGGATGCGCGGCTTCGGCACCGAAGGGAGGCCCTTGCGGATCCAGACGTCCAGATGGTTCAGAGCTGACGCGCGCAGCCGGATGAGGACCTCGCCCGGCCCGGGCGAGGGGTCGGGCGCCTCCTCGAGGACGAGCACCTCAGGCCCGCCGTCCTCGTGGATACGAACCGCAAGCACGCGCGGCACACTATCGGCGTGACCGCCGAGCATCTCGGGCAGCTGGCAGCGGAGCTCGGGATCGACGCCGTCGGCGCCGCGCCCGCCGAGCCCTACGCAGACACCGAGCGCCACATCCGCGAGCGCCGTGCCCGCGGCCTCTTTGCCGACATGCGCTTCACCATGGCGCGGCCGGAGGAGTCGTGCCACCCGGAGCTGTTGGTGCCCGGCGCGCGCACCGTCGTCTCGGCGGCGCTCTGCTACTACGCGCCCGAGCCCGAACGGCCGCCCGGTCACGGGCGCCTCCCCCGCTACACCTGGTGGGACGCGTACGCGGAGCTCCGGGAGAAGCTCGACGCGCTCGGCCGTGAGATCGGCGGCGCGTATCGCGTGCTCGTCGACGCGAACCAGCACGTCGACCGAGAAGGCGCCGCACGAAGCGGCGTCGGCTTCTACGGCAAGAACACGCTGCTCATCACGCAGCGCCATGGATCGTGGGTCGTGCTAGGGACACTCGTCACCGACGTCGAGCTCGAGCCGACGCCGCCGCTCGACGCCGACTGCGGCGCATGCCGCCTGTGCATCGACGCCTGCCCGACGGGCGCGCTCGACGAGCCAGGCACGCTCGACGCGACGAAGTGCCTGTCGTACTGGACGCAGGCTGCGGAACCGATGCCTGCGGCGTATCGCGTCGAGCTTGGGCCACAGGTCTACGGTTGCGACATCTGTCAGGACGTCTGCCCGTGGAACCGCGGCGTCGAGAAGCGGCGTGCAGGCGCGTCGCTTCCGGCCGGAGCGGAGCCGCACGTATCGCTCGCCGACTGGCTCGCCGCCGACCCCGGCGAGCTTCGCGCGCGCTACGCGCGCTTGTACGTGCCGCGGAACGACGGCACGCTCCTTCAGCGGAACGCGGCAATCGCCGCAGAGAACGTCGGTGCCTAGGCGCCCCGGTCACTGGTTCGTCCTGCTTCGCGCTTCCCTCGTCGTCGTCGCGATCGTCGACGTGTCGCTCACGGCCTTCCCGTCGTCGTACCGGCCGTGGGCGTGGGCGGTGGTCGCGTTCTTCGCCGCGTCCACCGCGCTCTCGGGCGCGATCGCCTGGGTCGAGCTCGGCCGCACTGGTCGGTCGCGCGCTCGCGTCCTTGCGATCTGCCTCGACGGCGTCAGCACGATCGGTTTCGTCGCCGTCTTCTCCTACCAACCGGGCGAGCCGTACCGTGCGCTCTATCTCGTGCCGATTGTCGAGGCCGCGCTTCGGTTCGGTCTCGCCGGCGGTTTCGTCGGTGGCACCGTCATGGTCGGCGCGATGCTCGTCGTCGACGCGTTCGGGCCCGGCGTCGCGTGGCGCACGGTCGTCTCCCGCCTCCTCGTCGGCGCACTCGCGGGCATCGTCGTCGGCTGGCTGCGCGACGGTCTCGCGGCGCGCGCCGCGGAGGCGGAGCGGCTGCGCGACGAGCTCGGCCGGCGGAGCGACATCCTCGAAGGCGCGAACCGCTGTGCGCGCGCGCTCGGATCGTCGCTCGAGATCGAGACAGCATTTGCCGCGTTCATCCGAGAGCTGCGCACGGTCGTGCCCTTCGACCGGACGGCGATCGTGCTGATCGAGGACGATATGGCGAAGACGATCGCCACTGCCGGCCGCGGCGCCACGGAGATCTTCCCGCCCGGAAGCTCCGGACCGGTGCGCGGGTCCGTGCTCGACCGTGTGCGTGGCGGCGACGTCATCGTCCGGGGCGACCTCGCGCAGTCCGAGTATCCGGAGGACAAGGTGTTCGCCGACCTCGGCCTGCACAGCGAGATCGTCGCGCCGCTGCTCGCCGGCACGCTCCCGATCGGGATGATCGCGCTCTCCCGCGTGGAGCCGGACGCGTTCACGCCGGACGACGTCGAGCTCGTGTCACTGCTTGGACGCCTCGCAGCCACCGCGGTGCAGAACATCCGTGCCTACGAGGCGGAGCATCACACGGTCGAGGAGCTGCGCCGCCTGTCGGCGTTGCGCGCGGATTTCGTGTCGCTCGTCTCGCACGAGCTGCGCAGCCCGATGGCGGCCGTCATCGGCGCCGCGCGCACACTCCAGGAGCGCTGGCGCGTGCTCGCGCCCGATCAGCGCGAGGCGTTCCTGGCCCTCATTGCGGACGAGACGAACCGGCTCGCCGATCTCATCGGCGACGTGCTGAACACGTCGCAGATCGAGGCCGGGACGTTCAGCTACAGCTTCACCGACGTCGACCTCGGCCGGCTCGTGGAGGACGCGGTCGCGATGGCGGCGATCGGGCAGGACGAGGTGCGGGTGACGGCGAGCGTGTCGCCGTCGCTTCCGGCGATCCGCGGCGACCGGGAGCGTCTGCGCCAGGTGCTCGCAAACCTCATCGAAAACGCGATCAAGTATTCGGTGTCGGGTGACGAGGTCGACGTGCGTGCGCAGCCCGTCGACGGCAAGGTCAGGATCTCCGTCGCCGACCATGGGCCGGGCATTCCGTACGACCAGCAGCGGCTCATCTTCGAGAAGTTCGGACGCGCCGAGATCGCCGGCGGCTCGAAGCCCGGCACAGGCCTCGGCCTCTTCATCGCGCGCTCGATCGCGGAGGCGCACGGCGGCACGATCGACGTCCGCTCGAGCCCTGACGCGGGCTCGACGTTCACGTTGACGCTGCCGGTGGGTTAGACGCGGGCGCGAAGTCGCTCGACGCCGAGCTCTTTCGCCAGCGAACGCGCGCGTTCGGCGATGCGCGTGCGCAGATCTGCAGGCTCGAGGACGATCGCCTCGCCGCGCTTCGAGAGGATCTCGCTCTCGAGCCACTCGTCGCTACCGACAGGGATCTCGCGCAGCGCGGACTTGTCGGTGAGCCGCCGTGCGCCGCGCTCCACTTCGTAGCGCGCGATCGCCGGCGTGTACAGCACCAATGCGCGACGCGCGTTGCGCAGGCGCACCGGCTCGAAGTCCTCGCGCGCGTCGAACTTCTCCTTGGTGAGCTTCGCGCTGCGCATCCGGTCGAGCCGGAAGGAACGCTCACCGTCGCTCGTGCGGTCCCACGTGTGCACGTACCACCATGGCAGCGCACGCTCGAACTTGTACGGCTCGATGACGCGCGTCGAGGGCTGCACGTCCGACTCCTTCTGGTACTCGATCTCGACGAGGCGGTGCTCGCGCATGCCGCGCGCGAGCGTCGAGACGAGATCCTCCTCGCTTGGGCCGACGTGCGGCTCGGGAGTCTGCTGCAGTTCGAACTGGCCGAACGTCTCCTCGAGCTTCTTCCGCACGCGCTCGAGCGGCGTGTGCGCGTCGACCGCGATCATCGGGCCGACGTACTCGAGCGCGAGGCGGATGGCCCGCGCCTCCAGCGGCGTCAGGCGCGGCGCGAGGCGGAACGTGTCGCCCCACAACTCCTTGTCGACGTGGACGGCGTCCTCCCGCAGCTCGGCATAGACCGTGTAGCACCCGCCGCCGAAGTTGACGAGGTTCAGGAGCGACAGGTGCTCCTCCAGCTCGTCGGCCGGGATGGACGGGAAGCGCTCCAGGAGGTCGGCGACCGAGATGGCCGCCTCCTTGTTCTCGCCGCAGGCGGCAAGCAGGAACGCGAGCAGTGCCTGGAGCACGGCGAAGCGCTCCGGCGCGACCGGGCCGGCGGGACGCTCCGGGATCCCGTCCACGCCGCGCAGCGGCGCGTCGCGGGCCGGGACGGGGGCCTTGCCTTCGTGCCCGTCGCGGACGCGGCGCAGGGAGGAGGCCACCTCGCGGCGGAGCTCCTCGGGCTCGAGCGGCACGGCGCGGCCGTCCTGGCGGAGGACCCAGCTCGCGAGCTGCTCGACGGAGGAGTACTCGGTGATCCAGACGCCGTCCTCGAGCCGGCCGGTCGTGCCGTACGCGCGCTGCACCCACCAGGCGGTGTCGCCAGGCACTTCAATGCGCGCTTCACCGATGATGTCGCCGATCTGCCACGGCGGCCGCCCGCGGAACTGCTCGATGTCGAAATCGGTTGGGATGCGGAAGTCGCGCTCGCGCCGGGTCGCGAACCGGATCTCGCCGCGGATGCGCGACACCCGGAAGGTGCGCAGGTCGTCGCGGTCGAGATCGTGGCCGACGACGTACCAGACGCCGTTGTCGGGGAGCAGGGCGTACGGGTTCACGGTCCGCTCGGACTCGACGTCGCGCGAGATCGACCAGTAGTCGAACTTGACGGTGCGCTGCTTCGAGATCGCGCCCTCGAGCTTCGCGAGCCGGCCTGGCATCTCCGGCGAGTAGTCGGGGTCGAGCACCTCGACGCGACCGGCCGTCGCAGACGGCGACTCGATGAACCCGGGGCGGCCGAGGGCGAGGTTCTGCAGCGCGAGCCGGAGCGGCTCGGCGTACGCGAACTTCCCCTCGAGGAGATACAGCGCCGTGTTGAGCGCGGCGAGCTCGTCGTTCTCGAGCTCGAGCTTCGGCAGGAAGTACTGCTCGGAACGGAGCGTGTACAGCTCCTCGCCTGTGAACTCGTCGCGCTGCGACTGCAGCGGGACGCCGAGCGCGAGCAGCTCGGCGCGGTCGGAGTAGAAACGGCGGGCGAACGCCTCGTCCGACATCTCCGAATAGCCCTCGACGTTCGACTTGACATCGCGCGCGGTGATGGGCCGCCGCTCCGCCATCAGGAACGCGACCAGCGAGAGCTGGCGGATCAGCTTGTCAGTGTCGTGCGACAGTGTGAAACGAGCTTACTGCGCAAACGCTGTGGAAGGCGCTGTGGAAAAGCTCGTTACGCCGCTGCGCGTGCTTCGAGATGCTGATGCGAGGGGCAATAGTCGCGGTCCGGCAGCGGTGTGCGCTGGCACGGCTTGCCTTTGCGCGTCGTCGCGCGGCAGCGAGCGACGCCGCCGTCGAGCGCACCGGACTCGATCTGCTCCTGGATGAACGTCGACGCCGCGGTCACGCCGGCCTGCACGGCCCAGGCGACTTCCGCCTGCGCAGTGATGGGGAAGTAGCGGCGAATGTCCTGGAAGAGTGCGCGGTCCGGCTTCGCGAAATACAACGGATCCTTCGCCAACCGTTCCATCGTCTGCTCGCACGCCTCGAGGACGGCACGCCTCGACTCGATCTGCGACTCCCGGTCGGCGTAGGGATCGATGAGATCCTTGATCGACCGGTAAATCGCTCGCGAGTACTGATACATGCAGTGTTGCAACTGGAGGGTCCGCTCTTCGATCACCAGTCTCGCCTTCTCCTGTGAAGTCCCCGCCAAGGCCGTGTTAACAGCGGGTTAATCGTCCTGCCTGCAATCCCCTGCGCTCGATCCTACACGCTCCGGCCCCTGTTACAAAGTGGCGGCATTTGTTGCCGGCTGAGTAAACAGGCGCCGTCGCCGTCCGCCCGTCACGTGCCCGCTCCGGCGGGGTTTACACCCCGCTAGGGATGCGTAACGCGTGCCACGTACGCGTCCGGGAAGCCTCGCCCATGGGCCGCTGAGAGGGCTGCGAGGGCCTCGGCCGGGGTGGAGTAGACCCCGGAGAAGACGGCGTAGTAGCCCGGGCGGAGGCTCGGGTAGGCGGCGGAGACGAGGACGCCGGCCTTCGGCAGGCCGGCCGCCTTCGCCTGGCGGGCCCGGGCGACGGCGACCGCTCTGCCGGCCGAGAGGGGCACGGATGCGAGCACGTCGGTGTAGCCGGTCACCTTCCGCGGCCATGCGGCGAGGCCGGTTGCGAGCGGCGGCGTCGGTGTCGTCGCCGAGGGCGTCGAGGGCGCGCCCGGCGCCTTCGGGAGCGTGCCGGTCGTCACCGTGAGCTTCGGCGCGGTGGCCGAGCGCCGGGTGCCCGTCCCGACGGTCATCTTCGGCTGCGTTGCCACGATGGTCGTGCCGGAGCTCGACGTCGTGGCCGCGGAGACCGCTGTGGCCACGACCGCGACGACAAGAAAGAGCAGGGCGGGCCAGACCCAGTCGCCGGGGTACCAGCGGAAGCGACGCTGCCACGCGGCCGCGAGCGCGCCGATCGGTCCCCCGTTCGACGGAAGCCGCTCCCCGCACTCGAGGCAGTACTCCTGCAGGGGTTCGTAGGCGATCCCGCAGCGGGGGCAGTGCCGCGGCTCTCGCTTCGCGCTCATTGCGCCTCGAGCGGGCGGCCGCACCGGGCGAAGAAGCGGGCTCCCGCGAGCACGGCGGCGCGCACGAGCTCGCCGCAGCGCTCGATCAGCAGCTCGCGGCGCTGCCGGCGGAGTCGGCCGACTGGTGGGACGGCACGCGCGGACGGCACCGCCTCGGCGCTTGCGCGACGAAAGCCCGGCAGATGCGGCATCTGCGCGACTCTAACTAGTAGCGGCGATGCACAGGCTGCCCGCGCCGGCCGAATCCTGCGAACCACAAGAGGCACAGAACGAGCCCGACGATTGCAACCGGGATCCCGGCCCACGGGATGAGGAACACCAGCACGATTCCGGCGATGAGAAACGCGACGCCGACGCCGATCACGGCGTCGTAGTACCCGGCACGTCAGCGTTGAACCACGACGAGATGCTCTTCGGTCATCTCGCGCACGGCATACGCAGGTCCTTCGCGGGTGTTGCCGGAGTCCTTCACGCCGCCGTACGGCATCTGGTCGCTGCGGAACGTCGGCGCCTCGTTCACGATGACGCCGCCGAAGTCGAGCCGGTCCGCCGCGCGCAGCGCGATGTCGATCGACGCGGTGAACACGCCGGCCTGGAGCCCGTAGCGCGTCCCGTTGGCGCGCTCGATGCCCTCGTCGATGGAGCCAATCGGGTTGACGATGACGACCGGACCGAACACCTCCTGGCAGCTCACCTTCGCATGGTCGGAGACGTTGGCGATCACCGTCGGCCTGATCAGACCGTCCTGCTCGCCACCGGTGAGAACCTCTCCGTCGGCCTCGGCGATCCAGTCGAGGATGCGCTCCCGCGCACCGGCGTCGATCACAGGTCCGACATCGGTCTCGTCGTCACCGGGGTCGCCGACCTTCAGCGCCTCGACCTTCGGCACGAAGGCGGCGAGGAACGCGTCGAACATGGGACGCTCGACGTAGATCCGCTGCACGGAGATGCAGCTCTGGCCCGCGAATGCGAACGCGTTCGCCGCGAGCTTGGCTGCTGCGATCTCGACGTCGGCGTCCGAGGCGACGATCACCGGCGTGGAGTTCCCGAGCTCGAGCTTCACCCGCTTGCGCGGCGCGCGCTCCTGCAGCTTCCACCCGACCTCGCTCGAGCCGGTGAACGTGATCATGCGGACGCGCTCGTCCTCGACGAGGACGTCACCGATCTCGGAGGCTGGGCCGACGAGCACCGTGAGCCACCCTTCCGGCAGGCCTGCTTCGTGCTCGAGTTCGGCGAGCAGCAGTGCCGACAGCGGCGTCGCGCTTGCCGGCTTCAGGACGACGGGGCACCCTGCGGCGAGCGCGGGCGCGATCTTGTGCGCGACGAGGTTGCAGGGGAAGTTGAACGGCGAGATCGCGCCGACCACACCGATGGGGCGGCGAAGGGTGAACGCGAGCTTGCCTTCGCCGGCCTGCGCGGCGTCCATCGGGATCATCTCGCCGACGAGCTTGCGCGCCTCGACGGCTGCGAACGTGTACGTCGACATCGCGCGCGAGGCTTCGACGCGCGCCGTCTTCATCGGCTTGCCCGCCTCCTCGGAGATCGTCCGCGCGACCTCCTCGTGGCGGCGGCCGATGAGGCCGGCGGTCTTGACGAGGATCTCCGCCCGCTTGTGCGCGGGCAATGGGCTCTCGAGCGCGCGGGCCGCCGCATCGATGGCGCGGCGGGCGTCGTCGGCGCCGCTCTTCGGCGCATGCCCGACGACCTTTCCCGAGTAGGGGGAGCGAACTTCGACCACGGCGTGTGAGTCTACGCAGGTGATCCGGCCTCACCTCGCCGCCACCGTCAGAGGCTTCCCCGTGTACGTGCACGCGATCGAGCACCCGGAGGGCCTCGTGCTCGTGGACACGGGGATGATCGACTCGACGCCGGAGCTCGATGCCGAATGGGATCCCGTGCCGATGCCCGAGCAGATCCCGCGCGATGTCCTTTCCGTGATCAACACCCATCTCGACTTCGACCACTGCGGCGGCAACCGGCTCTTTCCCGGCGTCCCGATCCATGTGCAGTCGCGCGAGCTCGCGAACCCGCGCGCGCCGCTCGACTGGGTGCACTTCGACGGCGCGACGTACGTCGAGCACGACGGCGAGGCAGAGGTGCTGCCGGGGATCCGGCTCCTACCGACGCCCGGTCACTCGCGGGGTCACCAGTCGGTCCTCGTCGACACGCCCGACGGGCTCGTCGTCATCGGCGGCGACGTTGCCTATACGTTCCGCGAGCTCGGGACCGGCGCCACGGAAGGGCAGCGCCGGGTGCTCGCGCTTGCCGCTCCGACGTGGCTTGCCCACGCGGAGCGGCCGAAGGTTCCCCGGAGGAATTAGGCCGCGAGACGCAGCGCCGCGGCTGCCAGCACTCGCGTCTTGATCCCGGGCGCGTCGTGCAGGAGCGAGCGGAACGCGGGTGCGCTGAAGATGAAGAGCTTCGACGCGCTGCGGGTCGTCACGGTGGCCGTACGCGGCTCACCGGTGACGAGCGAGATCTCACCGAAGAAGTCGCCGGGGCCGAGTGTGTTCACGATCTCGCCACCGCTCTCGACGTCGGCAATGCCGTCGGCAAGGACGAGGAACTCCCTGCCTCTTTCGCCCTCCCGGGCGACCGTCTGGCCCTCGGGGAGCTCGAGCTCGTCCACGAGCGCCGCGAGGCCGGCCAACTCTCGCCTGGAACAGTGTGCGAACAGTGGGACCTTCCGGAGCTGCTCGATCTTCGGGTTCTTGCTCATACGGAAAAGAACGCCCGAAGGGGTTGATCTATTCCGTCGGAAGCCGCTCCGCGAGCGCGTCGAGCACCTTCAGCTGCAGCGCAGGATGGTCTCGCAGGAGGCTCCGAAACGCAGGCGCCGTGAGCACCAGCAGCCGCGACGGCTCCGTCGTCGTGACGGTGGCCGTGCGTTTCTGCCCGGTGACGAGTGCGATCTCTCCGAGGAAGTCGCCCGCCCGTAGCCGGTTGACCACCCGGCCGCGGCGCTTCACGTCGGCAGCGCCCTCGGCGATCACGACGAACTCGTGCCCGGCGGCTCCCTCGGCGGCGAGCTTCCGGCCTGCCGGAAGCGACAGTTCGTCGGCGAGGGCAGCGATCTCGGCGAGCTCCCGCTTCGAGCACTGCGCGAAGAGCGGGACCCGCGCCATCAGCTCGATCTTCGCGTTCTTGCGGAGCACGACACAGATACAGTAATGAGGTGACCGCGCAAAAGACAGATGCGCTGATCGTCGACGCCCTGCGGAGCCCGATCGGCAAGAAGAACGGGACGCTCTCGCACATCCGGGGCGACGACGTCTCGGCCCAGGTGATCAATGGGCTCGTCGAGCGGAACGGGGTGGACCCGGATCAGGTCGAGGACCTCCAGTGGGGCTGCGTCTCCCAGGTCGACGAGCAGGCCTGGAACACCGGGCGCAACACCGCGCTCGCCGCCGGCTGGCCCGTCTCGGTCTGCGGGACGACCGTCGACCGGCAATGCGGCTCTTCGATGCAGTCGAACTTCAATGCCGCCGCTGCCGTGTGGTCGGGCCAGCTCGACCTCGTCATCGCGGGCGGCGTCGAGATGATGTCGCGCGTCCCGATGGGCTCGAACCGCGGCTCGATGTCGGACGCGGTGTACGAGCGCTTCGACATCGTCATGCAGGGCATCTCGGCCGAGGAGATCGCCGCGAAGTGGAACCTCTCGCGCGAGGATCTCGACCGGTACTCGTACGAGTCGCACATGCGCGCCGCGCGCGCGATCGACGAGGGGCGCTTCGACAAGGAGATCATCCCGATCGAGCTCGACTTGCCGTCGCCGGACTCCGGGACGACGCTCGTCCGGACGCGCTTTGCGGTCGACGAAGCGGTGCGCCGCTCGACGACGCTCGAGACGATGGCTGCGCTCCAGCCGGCATTCGTCCCCGACGGGAAGGTGACCGCCGGGAACTCGAGCCAGATCGTCGACGGCTCGGCAGCGGTGCTCATCGCGTCGGAGGAGAGGGCATCCGCGCTCGGCCTCGAGCCGCGTGCGCGCTTCCTCGGCTTCGGCATCGCCGGCGTCGACCCGCACCTGATGCTGCACGGCAACCCGCAAGCGTGCGACCGCGCGCTCGCGAAGGCCGGCCTCACCTGGGACGACATGGAAGTCATCGAGGTGAACGAGGCGTTCGCCTCCGTCGTGCTGCAGTTCCTCGCCGACACGAATCTCGGCGAACGCTGGGAAGCGGGTGACGTCAATCCGAACGGCGGCGGCATCTCGCTCGGCCATCCGCTCGGGGCGACTGGCGCACGGATCACGGCGACGCTCGTGTCGGAGCTCGAGCGCCGCAACGCCCGCTATGGCATCGCTGCGATGTGCATCGGCTTCGGCCAGGCCATCGCGGGCGTGGTGGAGCGGCTTTCGTAATCCGGTACCAGGTTCCAGTCGTTCGCCCCTTTCTCGCCTGCGCCGACGACCGGTACCTGGTACCGGCGTACCTTTGACTCGGGCTCATCGGGCACTCGTCGCCGGCTTCGTCGTGCTCGGCGCGATCGACGGCGTCTGGGTCGCGCGCCTACCGGCGCTGAAGCACAAGCTGTCGCTCGACAGCGGGCGCCTCGGCATCGTCATCTTCGCCGTCTCGGCGGTGGCGACGTTGTCGCTGCCGCTCGCAGGATGGCTCGCCGCCCGCCGGGGAAGCCGCGGACCTGCCGCCGTCGGCCTCGTCCTCGCGTCGGGTGCGCTGGCGGGTGCCGCCTTCGTCCCGTCGTTCGCTCCGATGCTGCTCATCGCGTGCGGGCTTGGCTCGGGTATCGGCGTCGCCGACGTTTCGCTCAACGCCCACGGCGTCGAGCTCGAACGCCGGACCGGCCGGCACCTGCTCTCGCCGTTGCACGCCGCGTGGAGCTTCGGGCTCCTCGGCGGCTCTGCCGTCACCGCAGTCTCGGCGGCGGTCGGGGTGGGACTTCAAGCTGAGCTGCCCGCGGTCGCGACCGCCCTCGTGCTGATCACGCTTCTCGCGGTACCGCGACTGCTCCCCGGGACCGCGGCCGGGGTCGAGACGGCTCATCTCGCACTCCCGCGCGGGCCACTCGCGCTTCCCGCGGTTCTGATGTTCTGCGCCTTCTTCGTCGAGTCGGCGGCGATGAGCTGGAGCGCCGTGTTCCTCAGCGGACCGGTGGGCGCGAGCGCGGCCGTCGCGGCCGGGGCCGTCGTCGCATACGCCGCCGCGATGGGCGCGGCGCGACTCTTCGGCGACCGGCTCCTCGCACGCTGGGGCTTTGGTGGGCTCGCCCAGCGCAGCGGAATGGTCACGTGCGTCGGGACGCTGCTCGCCATTCTGACGCGGTCGACCGTTCCAGCCCTCATCGGGTTCGCGCTCGTCGGCGTCGGCTGCGCCGCGATCGTCCCGGCGCTGTTCCGGATCGGCGCAGCGATGCCGGGGATCTCGCAGAGCGCCGGCGTCGCTGCGATCGCCACCGCCGGCTACACCGGCGGCCTGGTCAACGGCCCCACGATCGGCTTCGTCGCGCGCGGAGTCGGTCTCAGCGCAGCGCTCGGACTGCTCGCGGTCGCCGGTGCCGTCATCGTCGTGCTCGGTCCGCGATTAGGGTCTCGCGCATGAAGGTAGGCGTCGTCGGACTCGGTGCGATGGGCTCGGGTATCGCACAGCTCTGCGTCGAGGCAGGTCTCGACACCGTCGGCCGCGAGGTGACCGCCGACCTCGGCGAGCGTGCGCGCGAGCGCATTGGGCACTTCCTGACGCGCAAGGTCGAGAAGGGACAGATCGAGTCGTTCGATCTCGCGCTGCTCTCGACGACGACCGAGCTCGACGATCTCGCGGACTGCGACCTCGTCATCGAGGCGATCGTCGAGGAGCTCCGTCCCAAGCAGGAGCTCTTCGGCGAGCTCGAGCGCATCTGCCGCCCCGACGCGGTGCTCGCGACCAACACGTCCGCGCTCTCGGTGACCGAGATCGCGTCCGCGACGTCGTCGCCGGAGCGCGTCGTCGGGATGCACTTCTTCAACCCGGCGCCGCTCATGCCGCTGGTCGAGATCGTGCGGGCAGAGCTCAGCTCCGACATCGCGTTCGACACTGCATACGCGCTCGGCGAGAAGCTCGGAAAGCATCCGATCCGTTGCCACGACACGCCGGGCTTCGTCGTCAACCGCGTCCTCATCCCGCTGCTCAACGACTGCGTGCGCGTGCTCGACGAGGCCCGCGTGAGCCCCGAGGATCTGGATGCCGGGATGAAGCACGGCGCCGGATGGCCCATGGGACCGTGCGAGCTGCTCGACCTCGTCGGCATCGATGTGCACGTGCACGCGAGCGAGGCGTTGTACGACAAGCTGCGCGAGCCGCGCATGGCCGCGCCGCCGCGGCTTGTTGCGATGGCGAACGCCGGTCTCTACGGCCGCAAGAGCGGGCGCGGCTTCTACACGTACTAGACAGCGTGTCCACAGGCCTCGCCGCCGTCCTCTTCGTGGTGTCGCTCGCCGCGACGTTGTACGCCGCCGCCGTGTTCGCCGAGCGGCTCGACCATCTCGGCGAGCGGCTCGGGCTTCCGGAAGGGCTGCTCGGTCTCCTGACCGCCGCGGGCGCCGACGCGCCCGAGCTTGCGACCGCGATCGCTGCGCTCGCGACCGGTGCGAAGAGCGCCGGCTTCGGTGTCGTCGTCGGCTCGAACGTCTTCAACATCGGCGCGATGATCGGCGTCAGTGCGTTGCTGTCCGGCAACGTGCGGATCCAGCGTGACGCACTTGCGCTCGAAGGCGGCGTCGCGCTCGGTGTCACCCTCGTCGTCGTTCTGCTCGTGTTCGGTGTCCTGCCGGCGTGGGCGGCGGTGACGCTTGCGCTGCTTTTTCTGATCCCGTACGCCGCAGTTGCGCTACGGCGTGAGCTCGGCGCGCGCCGTCATCCGGAGGGCGTGGACATCCGCGCCGTGTTGCTCATCCCGCCGGCCCTCGCGGTCATCGTGCTCGGCAGCATCGGGATGGTTCACACCGGCTTGCGGCTCGGACGCGCCGTCGGCATGCCGAACGTCCTCGTCGGCGTGCTCGTGCTCGCCGTCGTGACGAGCCTTCCGAATGCGTACACCGGAATCCGGCTCGGCCTCGCCCGGCGCGGCGCGGCGCTCGTCAGCGAGACGATGAACTCGAACACGATCAATCTCGTGGGCGGGCTCGCGATTCCCGCGCTCTTCGTGACGGTCGCGGGCGGGAGCGGCCTCGAGCGGGCGGACGCCGTCTGGCTCATCGCTGCGACGGCGCTCGCGCTCGCCGTGCTTGCGCCACGTCGCGGCATGGGACGCGCAGGCGGCATGCTGCTCGTCGCATCGTGGATCGTATTCGCGGCCGTTCAAGGCATCTTCGGCAGTTGAGCGCCCGTTACAGAACCTTTACGGACCGCTCAAAGGCCGGAAACGGCAGACGGCGATACTCTGATCGGAATGCGGCGTCTAGCCATGCTCTGCCTGCCAGTGATCGCGCTCGCGCTCCCCGCGACCGCGCTTGCGCTGCACGATGCCTCGGGTGACGGCACGCTCGTCGTCAAGAACGGCACCGCGCCCCGCGGCGTCGCCGTCGTCACGCTCGTCATCAACGGCACCGCGATCGGTCACGTCTCGACCGGGTCCCCCGATCAGGTGGACAAGGTCGTCATCGACGACCCGAACAACACGAACGACATCGGGGCCAGCCTGACGAACGGCGCGCCGACACTCACGCGCACGACGCTCTCGGACACGAAGACGAGCTTCGTCGGCAGCGACTTCCGCTTCCGCGCGGCCGGCGGCGTGTACAAGATCTGGGTGTACGGCTCGGGCGTCGACCTGTTCGCGGTCGGAAAAGGCACCGTCGTACTCCAGGGAACGCCGGATTCGAGCGGGCCCGACGGGCGCTACTCGCTCAACGGGACGCCCACCGCGCCGGACTGGCATTCGCTGCCCGCGGTGCCGACCGATCTGCTGAAGATCACCTCGAGCGGGTAGGGCGCCCCGATGGCCACGAAGCCGCAAACGGTGCTTGTCGTGGAGGACGAAGCGTCGATCGCGTCGTTCGTCGCCGCCTACCTGAAGAACGCCGGATACACCGTTCGCACCACCGCGAGCGGCAACGAGGCCCTTCGCCTCGTCGAGTCGGAGAAGCCGGCGCTCGTCGTTCTCGACCTCATGCTTCCCGACATCGACGGCGTCGAGGTCTGCAAGCGGATCCGCCAGCACGGCGATCTGCCGGTACTGATGCTGACCGCGCGTGACGAGGACGTCGACAAGATCATCGGCCTCGAGGTTGGCGCCGACGACTACATGACGAAGCCGTTCAACCCGCGCGAGCTCGTCGCGCGCGTGCGGGCCATCATGCGGCGCTCGACGGCGCACGGCGTCGACCGCGAGAGCGCGGTCCTCGAGCACGGCGACCTCGTCATCGATGCCGGCCGCCGCGAGGCCAAGGTCGGCGACACCGAGATCCAGCTTGCGCCGAAGGAGTTCGACCTCCTGTGGGAGCTGCTCGACCATCGCGGGCTCGTGCTCACCCGCGACCAGCTGCTCGAACGGGTCTGGGGATACACGTTCGCGGGCGACACGCGTACGGTCGACGTGCACGTGCGCCAGCTTCGACGCAAGCTCGGCGACGCGTCGCCGATCGTCACCGTGTGGGGCGTCGGCTACAAGGTGAGCCCGGCCCCGGCGCGCGAGACTCCGGCCGCTTAAGCCCCGGAGTAATCTCGGGCCGTGCTCGGCTCCCTCCGTTTTCGGCTTCCGGCGTTCTTCCTGCTCGGGGTGGTCATCGCCGGCCTCGTCGCCACGGTCATCTCGATCCGCTTCTTCCAGAGCTACACGCGAACGCGCACGATCCACGAGCTGCGCTCCGAGTCGATCGGCATCGTCTCCTTGTACGCGAGCCAGGCCGGCGCACAGGAAGTGCCCGTGACGACGCTCCGGAAGGCGATCGGTGGCGACCGGATCTTCTACGTCCCCGTCGTTCCCGGGGCCTCGCTCTTCGCCGGGCCGCTGCCGCACCTGCCCGTCGGGACGCTGACGCGCGCGCAGCTCGCGTCCGACGAGCCCACGACCCTCAACATCCATGTCAGCGGCACGGCGTACCTCGCGGTCGCCGAGCCGGTGACGATCGGCAAGCAGGTCCTGGGCGCGCTTGTCGTCGCCAAGCCGGCATCGCAGCTGCGGAGCGGCTGGCTCGGTCTCCTCGAACGACTTGCGATCGCGTTCGGCGGCGGGGTCCTCGCCGCCGGGCTCATCGGCGTGTACCTGACTCGTCGCATCGCACGTCCGCTGCTGGCGCTGTCGGCCGCCGCGGACGAGATCGCAGCCGGGGAATACGGCGTCGAGGTGCCGCAGCCGCGTGGGCATGACGAGATCGCGCAACTCTCGTCGCGGTTCGCCGACATGGCGGCGAAGCTCGGTGAGGCAGAGCAGCTCTCCCGGATGTTCCTCATGTCCGTGTCGCACGAGCTCCGCACGCCGCTGACGGCCATCCGCGGTCACGTCTCCGCGCTTCGTGAGGGCGTCATCGAGGACCCGGAGGCGTACAGCGCCTCGCTCGCCGTGATCGAGGAAGAGGCGATACGCCTCGAGCGGCTCGTCGGCGACGTCCTCGACCTCGCAAAGCTCAATGCGCACCGGTTCGCCGTCCTCGAGGAAGAAGTCGACATGCGCGAGCTCTGTGAGCGCGCGTACGCGGCGTTCGGCGAGGTCGCGCGCCAGCGCGGGATCGACTACCGGCGCGACTTCACGGTCGGCCCCGTCATCGTCACCGACGGAGACCGTGTGCTCCAGGTGATCTCCAACCTGCTCTCGAACGCGTTTCGCTGGACGCCTGAGGGCGGGCGCATCTCGCTCGCGCTCGGCGCGGAGAACGGCAGCGTGTCGGTCGTCGTCTCCGACTCCGGGCCGGGGATCTCGCCGGAGGAGCGGGAGCGAATCTTCCGCCCCTTCTGGTCACGCGACGGCGGCGGCACGGGGCTCGGGCTCGCGATCGCGCGCGAGCTGGCGTTCGCGCTCGGCGGCCGCATCGACCTGCGCAGCGAGCCGGGGCTCGGCGCGCGCTTCGAACTGACCTTACCCCTCTAACCCGCTTGTTGCTCGGGGCGCTCGATGCGGTACACGACCGCGCTGTTGCCGGCGCGCGGCTCGAGGGCCGCTTCGATGCGTGCGAGGCGCTCGTTCGCACTTCGCCAGCCGGAGCTGATCAGGTCGACGAGGAGCGCAAGGTCGTCGACGCGCGCGTTGCGTTCGGCGAGCAGGTCGGTCTCGAGCCGCTCCATGCGCCTGACCATCTGGTTCATGAGCCCGCGCACTTCGGCGAGATGCCGTGCGCTCGGGCGAAAGTGCTCGCGCAGGCCCTCCTCGATCTGGCCCGGAAGCCCTGTCTGGAGCACCGTCGTTGCCGCGGTGAGCGACTCCACCTGAACCCGTGCGCGCTCGAGCGCCGCGTCGAGCATGGCGGGGTCCGCGCGCGACGCGCGCGCTCCCGCGATTCGCTCCAGCGCCCGCTGCACGGCAGACTCGTCCATTGCAGGCGACGTTAGCGTCCGCATCGGATGGATATCTCCGACCTCGACTACGAGCTTCCACCGGAGCTCATCGCCCAGCATCCGGCCGAGCGCCGCGACGAGTCCCGGCTGCTCGTCTTCGAGCGGGCGAGCGGCGCTGTGCGCCACCGGCGCTTCTCCGACCTCCCGGACGAGCTGCACGGCGAGCTCGTCGTCGTCAACGACACGCGCGTCGTGCCGGCGCGGATCCCGATCGCATCACCGCGTGGGGAAGTGCTCCTCGTCGAGCGGCTCGACGGCGACCTGTGGGAGGGGCTGGCGCGCCCGACGCGCCGGCTGAAGCCCGGGGCGACGTACGGGCCGGTCGAGCTGATCGAGCATCTCGGCGAAGGCCGCTGGCGCCTGCGGCTCACCGGCGAGCCGGCGGGGGAGACCCCGCTGCCGCCGTACATCACCGAGCCGCTCGAGGATGCCGAGCGCTACCAGACGGTGTACGCGCGGGAGCAGGGCTCGGCGGCTGCGCCGACCGCCGGCCTGCACTTCACGCCGGAGCTGCTGCGCCTACTCGACGTCGAGCGGGTGACGCTGCACGTCGGTCTCGACACGTTCCGGCCGGTCGCCGAGGAACGGCTCGAGGACCATCACATGCACGGCGAGCGCTACGCGGTGGAGGCGGCGGCCTGGCGTCGCATCGAAGCGGCGCAGCGGGTGATCGCCGTCGGCACGACGACCGTGCGCGTGCTCGAGACGCTTGCGCGCGGCGGGCCGCTGACCGGTCGCACGGAGCTCTTCATCACGCCCGGCTTCGACTTTCGGCGCACGAACGTGCTGCTGACGAACTTCCACTTGCCGCGCTCGACACTGCTTGCTCTCGTGATGGCGTTCGCGGGCGTGGAGGAGACGCGCCGCCTGTACGCGCTCGCCGTGCAGGAGCGCTATCGCTTCTATTCGTTCGGCGATGCGATGCTGATCCTGTGAGCTTCACGCTCGAAGCGACCGACGGCGCGGCGCGCGCCGGCGTGCTACACACCGCCCACGGCGACGTGGCGACCCCTGCGTTCATGCCGGTGGGCACGAAGGCGACGGTGAAGTCCCTCGACCCGGACGAACTGCGCACGCTCGGGACGCGCATTCTGCTCGGGAACACCTATCACCTCCACTTCCGCCCGGGGGAGGACGTCATTGCCGAGCTCGGAGGCCTGCACGCGTTCATGGGTTGGGACGGTCCGATCCTCACCGACTCCGGCGGTTTCCAGGTCTTCTCGCTGCGCGACACGCTGCTCGCGTCCGACGACGACGGTGTCACGTTTCGCTCCGTCTACGACGGGAGCGCCGAGCGGTTCACCCCCGAGCTCGCGGCGCGCATCCAGGCCGACCTCGGCTCGGACATCGCCATGTGCCTCGACATCTGCCTGCCGCCTGGCGTCCCACGCGAAGACCTGGAACGGGCCGTGCAGCGCACGACGCTGTGGGCGCAGCGGCAACGCGACCTTCCGCGCGCGCCGGGACAACTGCGCTTCGCAATCACGCAGGGCGGGCTCGACCGCGAGCTCCGCGCGCGGTCGGCAAAGGGGCTCGTCGAGCTCGACTTCGACGGGTATGCGATCGGAGGACTGTCGGTCGGCGAAGAACGCGTGCCCATGTTCGCGGCCACGACCGAAGCCGCCGCCGAGCTTCCGGCCGCGAAGCCTCGCTACTTCATGGGCATCGGCGACCCCGAGGGCGTGATCGAGGTGATTGCGCGCGGCGTCGACATGTTCGACTGCGTCCTGCCGACGCGCACGGCGCGCACGGGAAGCGCGCTGACCTGGGAGGGACGGCTGAACATGCGCAATGCCCGCTTCGCGCGCGACCCGCTGCCGCTCGACGACGGCTGCGGCTGCCCGGCGTGCACGAGGTTCACGCGTGCGTACATCCGGCATCTCGTCAACCAGGAGGAGATTCTCGGCCTGCGGCTCCTCAGCCTGCATAATCTCCGCTTCTTGCTCGATCTCGTCGTCGCCGCTCGCGAGGCGATCGAGCGCGGCGCCTTCGCATCGTGGAGCGCGGACGCGCTCGCTCGGCTCGCCCGGCCAACGGAAAAGGACATCACCCCATGAGCGGCCCCGGCTTCCTCCTGATCGTCGTCGCGTTCGGCTTTCTCTACTTCGTCATCGTGCGCCCGCAGAAGAAGCGGCAGCTCCAGGCGCGCCAGATGCTCTCCGAGCTCGTCGTCGGCGCCGAGGTCGTCACCGCGGGCGGGATCTACGGTCGGGTCACCGAGCTGCACGACGACAGCGTGGTGGTCGAGATCGCGCCGCAGGTCAGCGTCCGCGTGGCCCGCCGTGCGATCGCCAGCGTCCTCCCGGCGGCCGAGGCCGAGGACGAGCCCGCGGAGCCGGAGCCGGAGGAGCCACCGGCCGCGGAGAACGGCGGCTAACCTGTTTTCTCGCGCGTGAGTGACCGCCGCAAGTACCTGATCCTGATGGGCGCGATCATGGCCGCCGTCGTCGGCGCGGTCCTGCTCGCCGTCCCGGGCTCTCCGATCCACAGGAAGCCGGTTCTCGGCCTCGATCTCCAGGGCGGCCTCGAGGTCGTCCTCAAGGCCGTGCCGCCGAAGGGCGTGCAGGTCGACGCCTCCGGGATGGTCACGGCCCAGGAGATCGTCCAGAGCCGCATCGACAAGCTCGGCGTCTCCTCGCCGGAGGTCCGCAGGCAGGGCAGCAACCAGATCGTGGTGGAGCTCGCCGGTGTGCACGACCCGGCGAAGGCGGCGGCGCTCATCGGCAAGACGGCGCAGCTGCAGCTGTTCGACTTCGAGGCCGACCTGACCGGCCCGTCGACGAGCTCGAATGGCGCGCCCGTCGCGACGCCGTCGCTGTACGACCTCCTCACCCAGGTGCAGACGCAGGCGGCGAAGGGGTCGCCGGAGTCGTACTACCTCTTCCGCAACAAGACGACGACGAAGACGACGCCGGCGGCGAAGAAGGGCGGCAAGCCGACGACGACCACGACGGTCAAGCACTCGGTCATCCAAGGACCGGCGAACACCCTGGCGCAGCTCCTGCGCCCGTTCGGCGGGAAGGCGCCGGCGGATACACAGGTGATGAAAGTGCCTGAGCACACGACCGTGGTCAGCTGCGCAGAGACGACGGGGTGCCTCGGCGTGAGCACGAACGCAGCGCTGTCGCCGACGTACTACTACCTGCTCAAGTACTACCCGACGCGCAAGACCGGCGCCGGCCCAATCCCCGAGATGACGGGATCGGATCTCGTCCGTAGCGGCACGACGGCGGACTTCAGCCAGAGCACCGGCCTCCCGGTCGTGCTCCTCCAGTTCACGGGCCACGGCGCGAGTGAGTTCGGGAAGATCACCGCCGCGGAAGCGCACCGCGGGCAGGTCCTGTGGCAGCTTGCCGGCAGCCCAGCCATCAGCCCGACCAACAACCCGTACGCCCAGCACTTCGCGATCGTGCTCGACGGGCAGTTGCAGTCGACGCCGTACATCGACTTCAAGCAGAACCCCGACGGCATCGCCGGCCCGAACGCGGAGATCGACCTCGGCGCGGGCGGCTCCTTCACCGCCGCGAAGAACCTCGCGCTCGTTCTGCAGACGGGGGCGCTCCCGTACAACTTCCAGCAGGTCGAACGGACTGACGTCTCGGCGACGCTCGGCAAGGACTCGCTGACGCAGGCGTGGCATGCCGCGCTCGTCGGTCTCATCATCGTCGCGATCTTCCTGCTGATCCTGTACCGCTTCCTCGGGCTCGTCGCGGTCTTCGGCCTCGGCATCTACGCGGCGCTCTACTACGCGGCCATCCTGCTCTTCAACGTCACGCTGACGCTGCCGGGCTTCGCGGGCCTGATCCTGACCATCGGCGTCGCGGCCGACGCGAACGTCGTCGTCTTCGAACGCATCAAGGAAGAAGTGCGGTCCGGGAAGTCCGTCAAGGCGGCGATCTCGGCCGGGTACGGCAAGGGGTTCCACACCATTCTGGACGCGAACGTCGTCACCGCCATCACGGCGTTCGTGCTGTTCCTGATCGCCGTCGCATCGGTGAAGGGCTTCGCGCTGATGCTGCTTATCGGCACGCTCATCTCCCTGCTGACCGCGGTTGCCGCCACGCGCGCCATGCTCGGCCTGCTGAGCGGCTTCCGGTGGTTCGACAACCCGCGCTTCATGGGTGCGCACGGGCAGCAGACGGCGAAATGGCTGCAGATCGACTTCATGCGCCGCCGCTACGTGTGGCTCGCGCTCTCCGGCGTCGTCATCCTCGCAGGCGCTGTCTCGCTCGGCGTGCGCGGCCTCAACCTCGGGATCGACTTCAAGGGTGGCACGCAGATCACCTTCAAGACGCACAAGCCGCAGACCCAGGCCAGCGTGTTGAAGATCGCGGCCGCCGACGGCCAGCCCGACGCGGTGGTGCAGGGGACGGGATCGCCGGTGAACGGCGGCTTCACGGGGTGGCAGGTGCGCACGAAGTCGCTGAGGAGCGCGCAACTCTCCACGCTGACGAACGACTATCAGCGTCAGGCCGGCGCCTATGCCACGGGGTCGAAGGACGTCTCGTCGAGCTTCGGCCACCAGATCGCGATCGACGCGATCTACGGGATCCTCGTCTCGCTCGCGCTGATCATCATCTACATCACGCTGCGCTTCGACCTGAAGTTCGCGGTGCCGGTGATCCTCGCGATGATCCACGACATCCTGATCACGGTCGGGATCTACTCGCTCGTGTTCAAGGAGGTGACGATCGACACGGTTGCAGCGGTGCTCACCGTGCTCGGTTACTCCATCTACGACACGATCATCATCTTCGACCGCATCCGCGAGAACATCCCGCTGATGCGGCGGCAGCCGTTCGCGACCATCACGAACGTCTCGCTGTGGGAGACGATCCGCCGCTCGCTGGCCACGACGTTCATCACGCTGCTCCCGATCGCCGCACTGGAGGTGCTCGGCGGATCGACGCTGAAGGACTTCGCGTTCGCGCTCCTCATCGGCGTCGGCTCGGGCGCGTACTCGTCGATCTTCATCGCCGCGCCGCTGCTCACGATGTGGAAGGAGCGCGAGCCCGAGTACGCGCGTCGCAAGCAGATGGCCCGGGCGGGCGAGATCGAGCCGCCGACGGTCGACGGCCTCAAGCGCGGCCGTGGCAGACTGAAGGTCAACGCGGGCGACGCCGCGCTCGAGGAATCGGAGCAGGCGCTCGCGCAGGAGTCGACGCCGGAGCTCGTCGATGTCATCACGGCGTCGCCGTCGGAGCCGGCGGCGCAGGCGCGGCGCGAGAAGCGCCGCCAGCGGCGCCGTTCGAGGCCGCACGGCCGTGCCCGGTAATCCACGGATCGTCGAAGCCCTCGAGGAGCTGCTGGGCGAGCTGCCGGCACGGATGCGCGGCTCCCGGACGCGCGCCGGCGAGCAGACGGTGGGGCTCCTGCGGAGCCTCGTCGAAGACCTGAACCTCGTTACGCGGGACGATCTGGACGAGCTCGAGCTTCGCGTTGCTCAGCTCGAGCATCGGCTGACATTGCTCGAAGAGCCGCACGACGCGCCGCCGGCGTAGGCTGTCGGAAACGGTCGAACGTCGACTGGAAGCGCTCGACGTCGATGACGATGTACGCGCAGAGCACCGCCAGCGGCAGCTCGCCGAAGACGGCTTCGAGGGCGGCCTCCACGATCTCGCCGCCGGATTGCGAGGTGACGATGTCGAACCACGCGTCGCAGACGAGCATCGTGCCGGTCACGGCCGCGAACGGTACGAGCCAGTGCTCTCGGCGAACCGTGGCCCAGGCCGTGGCAGCGAACGCGATCGCGAGGACGATGTCGAACCCGACCCAGGCAAGGTCGTAATGGTCCGTGACGTGCCGTGAGGGGAGCGAAAAGGTCAGCCACAACGTCCAGGGGATGAGGAAGAGTGCGATGAGGCCGAGGAGCGGGGCGAGCCAGCGCGGCAGCGGCGATCCGATCGGCATGACGACGTTGTACCCTGCCTAGGTGAGGCTGCGAAGCCCCAGGGCGGAGTCGGTGCTTGCTTGGGCCGCCGCATTCGTCGGCGCCCTGGGCATTGCCTCGGCCATGACGCCCGAGATGGCCGACCGGGTGCGCCTCGTGCGGGGTGTCCTGCCGCCGGGCTTTCCGACCGCGGCCCGGGTCGGCGCGCTCGCCTTCGGCATCCTCCTCATCTGGCTGTCCCGTTCGCTTGCGGCCCGCCGCCGGCGCGCCTGGCAGCTCGCCGTCGCGGTCGTGATCGCATCGGCCGTCGCCCACCTGGCGAAGGGGCTCGACTTCGAGGAGGCGACGATCTCGCTGCTCCTGCTCGTCGCCCTCGTGCGGTACCGCAGCCGGTTCGACGTTCCCGGCGACCCGGCGTCGACTCGGCCTCTCCTGGCGCTCGCTGCGGCCGGCGCGGCGGCCGCCGCCGTCGTCCTCGGCATCGAGCTGCACGGCGGCGAGATCCCGGACGACTTGTCGGCGATGTTCACCGCGCTCGGCTTCCTGTTCGGCACTGCCGCGCTCTACTTCTGGCTGCGGCCGTTCACGCACAAGGTCGCGCAGACGGTGGGGGAGCGTCGCGTGGCCCGCGCCCTTGTCGACGCATACGGGAACGACAGCCTCTCGTTCTTCGTGCTTCGCCGGGACAAGAGTTACTTCTTCTCACCGACGCGCCGCTCGTTCCTCGCGTATCGCGTCGTCGCCGGCGCCGCGCTCATCAGTGCCGACCCGGTCGGCGAGGTAGCCGAGTTCGACGCGCTGCTCGCGGAGTTCCAGCGAGTCGTGCGTGCGCACGGCTGGCGGATGGCCGTCCTCGGCGCGTCCGACGCGTACCTCGACCGCTATCGCGCGATCGGGCTGCGTCCGATCCTGCTGGGCGAGGAGGCGGTCCTGCGACCGGCGGACTTCTCCCTCGAGGGCCGGCCGATCCGCAAGGTGCGCCAGTCGGTCACGCGACTGCAGAAGGCGGGCTACCGCTTGCGCGTCATCGCCGCGGAGGACACCGATACGGCGCTGCGCGTGGCACTCGACACGGTCTCCGAGCTGTGGCGCGGCAACCAGCCGGAGCGCGGCTTCACGATGTCGATGGACGAGCTCTACGTTCCGGGCACCGTGTTCGCGGTCGCCGAGACGGAGACCGACATCGGCGGCTTCCTGCACCTCGCACCGACCGCGGGCTCCGGCGGCTGGTCGCTGAGCACGATGCGCCGCCGTCCCGACAGCCCGAACGGGCTCACCGAGTTCCTCATCGCGGAGACGCTCGCGTGGGCGAAGGAGACGGACGCCACCGAGGTCTCGCTGAACTTCTGCGCGTTCACCGAGCTGATCTCACCCGAGCGCGCCATCACGGTGCCGCGGCGCTTTGCCCGCCGCGCGCTACTTGCCGCCGACAGCGTGTTCCAGCTCGAGCGCCTGTACTCGTTCAACCGCAAGTTCTTCCCCGAGTGGCGGCCTCGTTACCTGTGCGTCGAGCGGCTCAGCGACCTCCCGCGCGTCGGTCTCGCGTACCTGCACGTGGAGCAGCTCCTCGTGCCGCCGGGCCCGTGGGGCCGGCGTGCGCAGCGGGAACGCCAAGTCGTGTCACACTGAGTCGCATGGCCCAGCCGGCGCCGCGCACGCTCAGCCGCCTGTCCGAGATCGCGCAGGTCATGGTGCGCCACGGCTTCGGCTACTTCTTCGAGGCGCACCGGTTGACCGACCTCATCCCGGGACGGCGGATGGGGGACGTCGATGCGATGACGCCGTCGGCGCGCGGTCAGCACCTGCGGGAGGTGCTGGAGGAGCTCGGGCCGACCTTCGTGAAGTTCGGACAGCTCCTGTCCACGCGGCCCGACATCGTACCGCCCGACCTGCTCGTCGAGCTGCGGCCGCTGCAGGACGACGTCCGTCCGTTCCCGTTCGAGCAGGCCGAGCGCGTGATCGAGGAGGAGCTCGGGAACTCGATCGACCGCCTCTTCCTCGATTTCGACCCGATGCCGGTCGCGGCCGCGTCGATCGGCCAGGTGCACCGCGCGACACTTCCGAACGGCCGCGCCGTGGCGGTGAAGGTGCAGCGTCCCGACGCGGCGCGTCAGATCGAGGCCGATCTCGTCCTTCTGTACCAGGCGGCGAAGCTCGTGAAGGAGCGCGTGCGCGCGCTCGACTTCATCGATGCACGTGCGCTCGTCGATGAGTTCGCGCGCCAGATCAGGCAGGAGCTCGACTACCGGCTCGAGGGCCGCAACGCGCAGACGTTCCATCGCAACTTCGCCGGCGACCCGCACGTGCAGGTGCCGAAGGTCTACTGGACGTACTCGCGCGCGCGCGTGCTGACGCTCGAGTGGCTCGACGGGACGCAGCTCGCCGACGTCGACACGCTCGGCCTCACGCTCGAGGAGCGGCGCGACCTCGCGTATCTCACCGCCGAGACGTGGATGACGATGATCTTCCGGCACGGGTTCTTCCATGCCGACCCGCATCCGGCGAACGTCCTCGTGCTCGAAGAGGCCGGGACGATCGGGCTCGTCGACTTCGGCTCGGCCGGCAAGCTCAGCGACGACGACATGACGAAGCTGACGCGGCTGTTCATCGACGCCGCTGCGGAGAACGTCGACATGCTCCCGAAACGGCTCGCCGACCTTGGTGTGCGCTACCCGCGCGAACGCGAGGAGGAGTTCCTCGCCGAGCTGCGCGAGATCTACTACCGGTATTACGGCGCGAGCCTCGCCGAGATCGACCCGATCCAGATCATCCGGGAGGCGTTCCAGCTCATCTACTCGATGAACCTGCATCTTCCGACGCGATACCTGCTGCTCGACCGGACGATCGCGACGCTGGGATCCGTCGGCATCGAGCTGTATCCCGACTTCAACGTGTTCGAAGTGGCCCGCCCGTATGCGCGTGGGCTCATGCTCGATCGATTCACGCCGGAGCGGATAGCGCGGCGGGCCAGACGCGACGCGTTCCAGTACGCGCACATCCTGCGCGAGGCGCCGCAGCAGATCCACGAGATCCTCGAGGAGTTGCGGGAGGGCCGGATCGAAGTCGGCTTTGTCCACAAGGGGCTCGACGAGTTCCTCGCCGACCTCCAGCGCGTGTTCAACCGGCTCGTGATCGCGCTCGTCGTCACCGGCGGCTTGATCGGCTCGAGCCTCATCGGGATCTTCGCGAAGGCCGGGCCGCATCTGCTCGGCGTGAACGTCATCTCGATCGTCGGGTTCGCGCTGTCGGCGGTGCTCGGCATCTGGCTGTTATGGGGCGTTGTTCGCTCCGGACGCTTGTAGACGAGAAGTCACACTTCTGCGCGAAAGGACATCTGGCGCGCGCGCAAACGCGTGGCTACCTTCGCCACATGACCGCGCTGATGCTCGCCGAGCCCGAAGCGTCGGTGCGCGGCTTCCTCGCGCAGCAGCTCGCGAGCGACGGCTTCGACGTCCTCGCGTTCGAGCGGGCGGACGAGCTCCCTCGCGCAGCCGAGCCGGACGTGCTCGTGCTCGGCGACCTCGCCGGGCTCGACCGTTGCCGCGTCGGCAACTGCGCCGTGATCGTGCTCGGCCGGGCGGACGCGTCCGAGCGTGTGCGCGCGCTCGAGCATTGCGACGACTATCTGACGCGTCCGTTCGCGTATGAGGAGCTCGTGGCGCGCATCCGCGCTGTCCTTCGTCGCCGCTCGCCGCGGGCCGATCTCGTCGACCTTGGCGAGCTCGTCATCGACCGTTCGGCGCGGCGGGTCGTCGTGCGCGGACGCGACGTGACCCTCGCGGCGAAGGAATACACGCTCCTGCTCCGGATGGCGCAGGACCCGGATCGCGTCTTCACGCGCGAACAGCTGCTCCGCGACGTGTGGGGCTACCGGACGTTCGTGCCGACGCGAACCGTCGAGTCCCACGCCTCACGCGTGCGGTGCAAGCTGGCGGCGGCCGGGCTTCCCGGCTGGGTCGTCAACGTGTGGGGCGTGGGGTACAAGCTCCGTCCCGCCACGCTCTAGCACGTCGATGCGACGCAGCAGGTACTCGATCCAGGTGAACTGCGCCGCCTGGATGAGGAACATCGTGACGAATACGATGAGCACGACGAGCCACATGCCCTCGTTATCGCTCCCGCGGTCGGGCGCGGCATCCGGGATCCCGCGTATCCGTCCGACGAGGAGTCGACCATGTGCGCATGCATCCACTCCTGTTCATCACCGTGCACAACGCGCTCCGGCTCAAGGAAGTGTCGGCGGCGCTGGTCGCGATCGCGGGCGCTTTGATGGCCTTCGGCTCGATGATCCCGCTGGGCCGGCGAGGCGGTACGTGGCTGGCAGGGCTCGCGCTCCTCATCGCGGGCGTGCTCGCCGTCATCGCCCTGCACTGGGGCAAGTAAGCAGCCCGACTAGAGGATCGCGCCCTCGAGGCGCAGCAGCAGTTCCTTGCGGTGGAGCCCTCCGCCGTAGCCGGTCAGGCTGCCGTTTGCGCCGACGACGCGGTGGCACGGGAGCACGATCGGCACCGGGTTCCGGTTCATGACCGTGCCGACCGCGCGCGCAGCGCGCGGGTTGCCGGCCCGCGCCGCGAGCGTTCCGTACGTCGTCGTCTCGCCGTAGCCGACGCGAGCAAGCTCGGCGAGCACGCGGACGTAGAAGTCCGGCTGGCCACGGAGGTCGAGCTCGACGTCGAAATCGCGGCGGCGCCCCTCGAGATACTCCTCGAGCTCCCGGTGCACGCGCTCGATCGGCTTCGTCGACCGAAGAACGCGCGGGCCGTAGACACGCGCGAGCTGTTCCAGCTCGCGCTCCGGATTCGGGTCGAACGAGATGCGGCACAGGCCGTGGTCGGTGACTCCGACGAGCAGCGGCCCCATCGCCGTGTCGTCGAACACGTCGTAGGCGACGTCGAGCAGGCCCTCGGCGGCGGCTGCCGCACGGAAGCGCTCGTCGAGCTCGAAGGTGGGACTGTCGATCACTGCTGCTCCTCTGGGTTCGCCGAAGCCGGGCTCCGGCGTGGGGTGGGAAGATCGCCAGGGGCGAACGTCTGGGGCCTGTCACCGGATTGCGATCGGATGCGCCGCACGCCGGCGGATGCCGCCTGGCGCGCTGCAGCCTCGGTCGAGCCGAGCGCTGTGCCGATCTCGTCGTAGCCGAGGTCGTAGCCGTAGCGCAGCACCACCGCGGCCCGCTCCTTCGGAGGCAGGCCCTCGGTCAGCGGTGCGAGCTCCTCGTAGGCGGGCCGGCCGTCCTCGGTCACGAGGTCGGGCATGGTGCCCTGCGGCCGCTGCCTACGGACGCCGTCGAGCACGATCCGGTTCGCGATCGTGAGCGCCCAGGCCCGCAGATGCTCACCGTGCTCCAACCGCTCGTATGCCCGCAGTGCGCGGAGGAACGTCTCCTGGAACGCATCCTCGGCGCGGTCGCGCCCGATCCGGCTGACGAGGAACCGAAAGACCTCGGTCTTGTGGCTCTCGTAGAAGGTCTCGAACGGCGGGACTGCGACGGCCATCGACACATACAACGTACTGCCGCGCGAAGATGTGAGACATGAGAGTTGCGGTCGTCGGCCACATCGAGTGGGTCCAGTTCGCCCGCGTCGAGCGGGTGCCGGAGCCGGGGGAGATCGTCTCGGCGCTCGAGACCTGGGAGGAGCCCGCCGGCGGCGGCGCGGTCGCGGCCGTGCAGCTGGCCAATCTCAACGGCTCCGTGGACTTCTTCACCTCCCTCGGCGACGACGACATCGGCGTTCGTTCGCGCGAGCGCCTGACCGAGCTCGGCGTGACGGTGCACGCCGGTGAGGCAGGACAGCCGCAGCGTCGCGCCTTCACGTACATCGATGCCGACGGGGAGCGCACGATCACAACGCTCGGGCCGAAGCTCCGTCCCTCGGGAGAGGACCCTTCGCTCCCGTGGGAGGAGCTCGCGCGCTGCGACGCCGTCTACTTCACCGGCGGCGATGTCGCCGCAGTCCGTGCGGCGCGCCAGGCCAAGATCTTCGCCGCCACGTCGCGCGAGCTGCCGACGCTGCACCGTGCGGCCGAGGAGCTCGATGCGCTCATCGGCAGCAGCGGTGACGCAGGCGAGCGCTTCGACGCGATCGACCTCGATCCGCCGCCTCGTCTCGTGGTCAGTACGTCGGGCGGGCTCGGCGGCTGGATCCGTCCGGGCGGCCCGTTCCGCGCGGCGCCGATTCCCGGTCCGATCGAGGACGCGTACGGCTGCGGCGACTGCTTCGCCGCCGGCTTCACGTTCGGGCTCGGCGCCGGGATGCCGGTGGACGAAGCGGTCGAGCTTGCGGCGCGCTGCGGTGCGACCGTTCTCACCGGCCGCGGCGCCTACGGCCGTCAGCTCACTGCGGCGGATGCGGCGTCGGGATAGGTCCCTCCGGGCCGCCGACGGCGTTCGACCACAGCAACTGGACCGGCACGGTGCCGCTCCCGTCGGCGAGCGGCACTTCCTTCATCACGCGACCGAGATCCCCGCCCGCTTCCGCCATCGGGATGTCGCCGATCTCGCCACCGCGCGGCGAGTACCAGCCGAGCAGCCGATCGGCGCCGGGCGCAGACCCGAGGCGGATCGCATCCTCGACGTCGGGATCGGTCCGCGTCTCCTGCAATTCGTGGTAGAGCGTCGCGCAGACGTTCTTCCACGGCGCGTCGAACGCGACGATGCCGTTGTCCCCGTCGGAGTAGACGGCGACCGCGTAGTACCGCTCGCTGCCGTTGACCTTGACCGAGCCGTGGTACCCCCCGAGGCCGTGTTTCGAGTCGACGTCCCCCGTGTCGACGAGGACGGCGCCCTTCGGCAGGAGCAGGCAGGCGACGGTCGGCCCGAGATCGAGTGAGGGAACCAGCGCCTCGACTGCGTCCCGGGTGACGCGCTCCGGCAGCGGGCCGTCGTGCACCTTCGAGCCGGCGAACGTCGTCGTCACATCCGCTCTCGGGAAGTACTGCGTCAGGACGTTGTTGAGACCGCGGTCGCGCATCGCGGCAGCAAGCGCGTGGTCGAGCGCGGTGCGCTCGTCCGCCTGCCAGCTCCCGAGATAGACCATCGAGTAGCGGAGGTGGGGGAGCGTCTTCCCGCCGAAGAACCGCAGGTCGAGCCCGGCCTCCGGGCCGAATCCCGGGGCGAGCACTGCGCTCCGGTACGAGGCTGCGGCCTCCGAGTCGGGCCGGAGGACAACGCTGAGCGGCCCCTCGATGACGCGGTTCCGGGTCTGGGTGGACATGGGCTCCTCTCGTTGAGCCGCAGACCTGGGCGCCGCGGTCGCAGCGTACTCGCGGGGCGGCCGGTCGGCAAGTGGGAGCGAGGGGTGGACAAGTGGGGTTAAGTGGTTTAGAGTGGGGCGAAGTGGAAGGGAAGGACCCGGCCCCGACATGCTGCTCGGCACCCACGACCACACGATCGACGACAAGAGCCGGCTCACGCTGCCGGCCAAGTTCCGCCGCGCGTTCGAGGGCGGCGTCGTCGTGACGCGCGGCCTGGATCCGTGCCTCGTCGCCTATCCGCGAGACGAGTGGACACGGAGCCTGAGCCGCATCGCCGACCTCGACTCGCTCAGCGGCGAGGCCCGGAGCCTCCAGCGTGTCGTCTACGCGAACGCCGTCGAGGGCGACCTGGACAAGCAGGGACGGATCGTCATCCCTGCAGCGTTGAAGGAGTACGCGGGCCTCGACCGCGACGTCGTCGTGGCGGGTGTGAACGACCACCTCGAGATCTGGGATCGCGCCGCCTGGCGGCACGAGCTCGCCGAGTCGGAAGGGAGGACGCGAGATGTTGCCGAACGTCTTGCAGCCCAGCGCGACTGATCACGTTCCGGTGCTCGCGAGCGAGGTGCGCGAAAGCCTCGCCGTGCAGCCGGGGGACACGGTTGTCGACGCGACCTTCGGCGCCGGCGGTCACGCGGCGCTCCTCGCAGCCGATCTGCAGGGCCGCGGAAAGCTGATCGCGATCGACCGCGATCCGACCGTGCGCACGTACTTCGAACGGTTGGAGCGCCGGAGCGGCGTTCAGGCGCGGCTCCTTCGCGGCGACTTCGGCGTCGTGCTTCCGCAGCTGGCGGAGAACGGCGTGCAGGCCGACGCCATTCTCCTCGACCTCGGCGTCTCGTCGATGCAGCTCGACCGGCCCGAGCGTGGATTCTCCTACGCGACCGACGCGCCGCTCGACATGCGCATGGACTCTTCACAGGACCTCGACGCGCGCGCGATCGTCAACGAGTGGCCGGAGAAGGAGCTCGTGACCATCTTCCGCAAGTACGGCGAGGAGCGCTACGCACGGCAGATCGTGCGTGCGATCGTCCGGCGCCGGCGCGACGAGCCGTTCGAGCGCACCGGTGAGCTCGTGGACACGATCAGGGCCGCGATCCCGGCGCCTGCGCGCTTCGGCGAGGGCCATCCGGCGAAGCGCGTGTTCCAGGCGCTCCGTATCGCCGTCAACGACGAGCTCGGTTCCCTCGAGGTCGCGCTGCCCGCAGCGTTCGCGATGCTCCGGCCCGGCGGGCGGCTTGCGGTCATCTCCTTCCATTCGCTCGAGGACCGGATCGTCAAGCAGTTCCTGCGCGAGCGCGAGCGTGGCTGCACCTGCCCGCCCGACTTCCCGGTCTGCGTCTGCGGGCACGAGCCCGAGCTCCGCGCGATCCAGCGCCGGCCGGTCCGGCCGAGCGAGGCCGAGGTCGCGGTGAACCCGCGTGCAGCATCGGCGCGCCTGCGCGCTGCGGTGAAAGCCGAGTAATGGCTACCGTCGACTGGTTCGCGGCGGAAGCCGTTGCGGTCCCGACGCCGGTACGGCGGCGGGCGCGGCCCGTCGCCGCACCGAAGCCGCGCGCACGCACGCGCAAGCGGACGCGCCGCGTCACCCCCGGCATTCTCTGGATCTCCGCGTTCGCGCTCCTGCTCGCCGGCGTCGTCGCAATCAACGTCGCCGTGCTTCGGGCGAACGTCGCGGTGAACAAGCTCGACCAGCAGCAGGTCGAGCTGCAGAACCAGAACGCTGCCCTCTCGTCGCAAGTCTCGAGCGCGGCGGCGTCCATCCGCATCGAGCAGGCGGCCCGGCGCCTCGGGCTCGTTCCCGCGGCTGCTGCCGACACCAGCTATCTCGATCTGAATCAGCGGTAACGGCGTGACGCGCGTCGTCAACTCGCGCATCCGTCTCGTGTTGCTCGTGACGCTCGTCGTCTTCGGCGGGCTTCTCGCGCGCGCGGCGTGGATCGCCACCGTGCGGGCAGCGCCGCTTGCGGCCATGGCGACGGCGCAGACGCGAGCGACCGTCGCACTGCCGGCGGGGCGCGGGGCGATCTTCGATGCGGTAGGCACGCCGCTCGCGCTCGGCGAGCAGGCGACGACGGTGTACGTCGATCCGACCGCCGTGACGCAGCCGACCGCGGAGGCGGCGACCGCGGCACGGATCCTCGGCCTGAAGCGCGGCGTCGTTCTCCACGCGCTCGGCACGCACGGCACGCACTTCGTCTACGTCGAGCGGAAGGCGCCGCCCGACAAGGCGAGTTTGCTCGCCAAGCGGAACCTCGCGGGCTTCCATTTTTACGGCGAGGAACGGCGCACGTACCCGCAGGGCTCCGTTGCCGCACAGGTGCTCGGCTATGCAGGCGTCGACAACAACGGGCTGGCCGGCCTCGAGCTCGAATTGAACTCGGAGCTCACCGGCATTCCGGGCCAGGAGACGATCCTGCGCGACCCGTTCGGTCATACGCTCGACGTCCAGAACGTCCAGCCGGCGAGGCCCGGCAAAGACGTCTTTCTCACCATCGACCATCGCATTCAGGCAAACGCGGAACAGGTGCTGCGCGCCACCGTCGCCAAGTGGCACGCGAAGTCCGCCACCGCGATCGTGCTCGATCCGCACACGGGCGGAGTGCTCGCGATGGCGACCGAACCGGGCTACAACGCCAACAACTATCCGCAGGCTTTCGCGCAAGGCATCACCGCGAACCGCGCGATCTCCGACGTCTATGAACCGGGCTCCGTCTTCAAGGTCGTCACGATCGGCGGCGCCCTCGCGGAACACCTCGTTACGCCGCAAACGTCGTTCCTGCTGCCCGACTCGATCCACGTCGCCGACCGCATCGTCCACGACGCTGAGATACGCCCGACCGAGCGCATGACGGTTGCGCAGATCCTCCAGCGCTCGTCGAACGTCGGCGCCGTCACGATCGCGCGCACGAAGCTCGGCGAGACGCGGCTCAAGGAATGGATCCATCGCTTCGGCTTCGGCGAGCAGACCGGCATCGACTATCCAGGAGAGAGTGCCGGCCTCCTGCCGTCGTACTGGTCCGGTTCGACGATCGGGAACGTGCCCATCGGCCAGGGCATCTCCGTCACCGCGATCCAGCTCGCATCCGTCTATGCGGCGATCGGGAACAACGGCCTCTGGATCCAGCCCCATCTCGTCGACCACGTGCAGGGCGTCGTCACGCCCGCGCCGCGGAAGCGACGGATCTTGCCGCGCCCGGTCGACCGCCAACTCCTCGCCATGCTGAAGGGCGTCGTCTCGGACGCCGGCACCGGCGCCGCAGCGGAGATCCCCGGCTACACCGTCGCGGGGAAGACCGGCACGGCGCAGAAGCCGGGGCCGAACGGATACATGCCGGGCCAGTACGACGCGACGTTCATCGGGATGGTGCCCGCGCGCTCGCCGCGCGTCGTCGTCCTCGTCACCGTCGACGAGCCCCGGGGCGCGTACTACGGCGGGGTCGTCGCTGCCCCGGCGTTCGCGCAGATCGCCACGTTCGACCTGCAATACCTCGAAGTTCCGCCCGGCTAGACTCGCCTCGAGATGATGCAACTTGAGCGCCTCGCCGCTGCGCTTGGAGCGGCGGAGGTCGTCGGGCCGGCCAATGTCGAGGTGCTCGATCTCGTCTATGACGCGAGAGACGCGGGGCCGGGTGCCCTGTTCTTCTGCGTCCGCGGCGAACGCGCGGACGGGCACGACTTCGCGCCGCAGGCAGTCGCGAACGGCGCCGTCGCCCTCGTCGTCGAACAGCCGCTCGCCGTCGACGTGCCCCAGATCGTCGTTCCGGACGCTCGCGCTGCGATGGCGCTCGGCGCCGATGCGTTCTTCGGCCGGCCGACCGAGGAGCTGCAGGTCGCGGGGGTCACCGGGACGAGCGGCAAGACAACGACGTCGTTTCTCCTGTACGCGATCCTCGCGGCCGCGGGCCGTCGGCCGGGCCTTCTCGGAACGGTCGAGGCGCGCGTGGGCGGTGAGAGGCGCGGCGTCCTGCGCACGACACCGGAGGCGATCGATCTGCAGCGGACGTTCCGCGAGATGCTCGACGCCGGCGACCGCTCGTGCGCGATGGAGGCGTCGTCGCACGCCTCGGAGCTGCATCGCCTCGATGGTGTGCGGTTCGCCGTGCTCGTGTTCACGAACCTGAGCCAGGACCATCTCGACTTCCACGGCGACATGGAGTCGTACTTCCAGGCGAAGCGGCGGCTCTTCAGCGCAGCGACGCCGGCGGTCGTGAACGTCGGTGACGAGTACGGACGAAGGCTCGCGGCCGAGCTGCCGGACGCCGTCACGTTCACCGGAGACGATGCGACTGCGCTCGAGGGAATCGAGCTCAGGCTGCGCGGGCGCTTCAACGTCGAGAACGCGCTGGGTGCGATCGCGGCCGCTCGTGTGCTCGGCATCGACGACGACGCGATCAAGCGAGGCGTCGAATCGGTGCGCGGCGTGCCGGGCCGGTTCGAGACCGTCGAGGAGGGGCAGCCGTTCACGGTGATCGTCGACTACGCGCACAAGCCGGACGCGCTCGAGAAGGTGCTGCGCGCGGCGCGCGACATGACGCGGGGCCGTGTGCTCGTCGTCGTCGGCGCGGGCGGCGATCGCGATCGCGGCAAGCGGCCGGTGATGGGGCGGATCGCGTCCGAGCTCGCCGACGTGGCCATCGTCACGTCCGACAACCCGCGTAGCGAGGATCCGCAGGCGATCATCGAGGAGATCGTCGCGGGTACGACGAGCGGGGTCGAGGTGGTGCCCGATCGCGCGGAGGCGATTGCGCGCGCCGTCGAGCTCGCGCGTGACGGCGACGTCGTCCTCATCGCCGGCAAAGGCGCCGAGCAAGGACAGGAGTTCGGCGACCGGACGATCCCGTTCGACGATCGCGAAGCTGCGCGCGACGCGTTGCGCGTGCTGGGAGCCCGTACCTGATCCCGCTGCCCGTCGATGCGGCGCGCGGGCTGGGCAGGCTCGAGACGGACGCCGAGGAGGTCACCGGCGTTCAGATCGACTCGCGCCGTGTGCGGCCGGGCGACCTCTTCGTCGCGGTCCGCGGAGGCGTCGCGTATCTCGAGCACGCCCGCGCGAACGGCGCCACGGCGACCCTCGTGCCCGACGACGACTTCGCGGCGCTCGCCGCCATCGGGCGCGCCGTCCGCGAGCGCATCGCAGTCCCCGTCGTCGCCATCACGGGCTCGGTCGGAAAGACGTCGACGAAGGACATCCTCACGGCGCTCCTGCGCCCGCGCGCGAACGTCGTCGCGGCCGAGGACGGGTTCAACAACGAGATCGGCTTGCCCCTCACCCTGTGTCGCGTCGAGGCCGACACCGACGTGGTCGTGACGGAGATGGGCATGCGCGGCGCCGGGCAGATCCGTGCGCTCGCCGAGATCGCCCGTCCGCACGTCGGGGTCATCACATCGATCACGCCCGTGCACCTCGAGGCGCTCGGCACCATCGAGAACGTCGCGAAAGCGAAGGCGGAGCTGCTCCACTTCGTGGAGGTCGCGGTCCTGCCGGAGAATGCCCCGGTGCTGGAGCCGTTCGTTCCTGCCGGGCTGGCCGTTCGCCGTTTCGGCGCGCACGACGTCGAGATGCGCGACGGCCACGCGGTCGTGAACGGCGTGGAGTTCTCCTTCGGCGCCCGCCATCAGGCCGAGAACGCGGCGGCGGCGCTCGCCACGCTCGAGGCGCTCGGCTATCCGGCGCCGGACGAGCCGGTCGAGGTGGAGTTCTCGCGCTGGCGCTCGCAGGAGCGGGAGCTGCCGGGCGGCGGACTCCTCATCAACGACGCCTGGAACGCGAACCCGGTGGCGATGCGGGCGGCGCTCGAGTATCTGCAGGAGCGCGCCGACGGCCGGCGTACGGTCGCGATCCTCGGCGACATGGCGGAGCTCGGGCCGGATGCACGGCGCTACCACGAGGAGATCGGGCGCGCAGCCGGAACCGTTGCGATCGTGATCGGTGTCGGCGAGCTGGCCCGGGGCTACGACCCCGACGCGTGGGCGCCCACGGCCGCGGAGGCGGTCGCGGTCGCGCGCGAGATCGTTCGGCCCGGGGACGCGGTGCTCGTCAAGGGCTCACGGTCGGTCGGCCTCGAGGTCGTCGCCGAGGCACTCGGTGAGTAGGGTCCTCGTCGCCGCGCTCGTCGCGCTGATCGTGTCGATCGCGATCGGGCCGCGCTTCATCGCGTTCCTGCGTCGCAACGAGTTCGGGCAGCACGTCCGCGAGGACCTCCTCGCACATCACTCCTCGAAACAGGGCGTACCGACGATGGGCGGCCTCCTGATCCTCTTTGCGGCAACGGTCGGATTCCTGCCGGTGAGCCACTTCCGCCTCCAGTCGCTCACCGTGCTGTTCGCGACGGTCGCGTGCGGCGGCATCGGCTTCCTCGACGACTTCATCAAGCTGACGCACCAGCGCTCGCTCGGCCTGCGCGGCCGCTGGAAGATGTTGCTGCTCGCCGCGGTGACGGTGGTGGTTGCGATCGCCGCGCGTCATCTCCACCTCAGCACCGACGTCTACATCCCGATCGCGAACGTCTCCGCCCCGCTCTCGTGGGGTTGGTACCCGTTCCTCTTCCTCATCATCGCGGGAGCGTCGAACGGGACGAATCTCGCCGATGGTCTCGACGGCCTCGCCGCAGGCACCGGGATCATCGCGCTGTTCACATTCATGGCGATGATGGTCGTCTCGTACGTCCGCTCGAGCCCGATCCCCGCGCAGCGCAACCTGACAAAGCTCGATCTCGCCATCATCGGCGCGGCCCTCATCGGAGCGCTCGTCGGATTCCTCTGGTACAACGCGTTCCCCGCCGAGGTGATCATGGGCGACACCGGGTCGATGGCGCTCGGCGGCGCGCTCGCGACGTTCGCGATCATGACGAAGACCGAGGTGCTGCTCCTCTTCATCGGCGGCATCTACGTCATCGAGGCGCTCTCCGTGATCATCCAGGTGGTGTCGTTCAGATATCTCGGGCGACGCGTGTTCCTCATGGCGCCGATCCACCACCATTTCGTGATGAAGGCGTGGTCCGAGACGAAGATCATGGTGCGCTTCTGGATCGTCGCCGGGATCCTCTGCGCCGCCGGCTTCGCGCTCTTCTACCGGTACTACTTCCACCAGGCGTGAGCGGCGTCGTGTGCGTGCTCGGCGCTGCGGCAGCGCGTGGCGCGCTGGACAGCTTCGACGGCTTCGACGAGATCGTCATCCTGGAGCCGTCCGTGGACGAGCTCGAACGACTGCTCGCGGAGCTCGCCGACCCGCGCCTCGACTATCTGCTCGGCGAGCTGCCGGTGCTGCCGCTCCCGGACGGATCCGTCGACCGCGTCATCGGCGCCGACGACGGCCACCCGGAAGTCGCCCGCGTGCTCCGATAGTCATCCTTCGCCGTTGCGAAATAGGTCGCAGCCATGTCGTCGTCGCCGTGCCCGAGCGCGATCGCGCGCAGGAACGAGTCGCGCGTGGCGCGGAGTAGGCGAGGCTCGATCCCGGTGCGTCCCGCCGCGTCGAGCACGAGGCGCGCGTCCTTCGCCGCGAGACGAAGCTTGAAGCTCGGTTCCAGATTGCGGTCGAGGATCGCCTCGCCCTTGATATGGAGGTACGGCGCGTCGGTCGGGCTGCCTCGCATGATTTCGAGGAACTCGCGCGGGTCGACGCCGAGCGCCTCCGCAAGCGCGACCGACTCTGCGGCGGCCTCCGTGAGCGCGAGCAGCCACATGTTCACGACCATCTTCATGCGGCTTCCGTGTCCGGCGGCTCCCAGCCAGTGCGTCTCCTTGCCGATCGCGTCGAACACGGGCGCGCACCACGTGCGCAGCTCGTCCGGGCCCGCGGCGAGGATGACGAGCTCGCCCTTCTCCGCCGGCTCACGCGTCCCGAGCACGGGTGCGTCGACGTAGGCGACGCCATGCTCGCCGGCGAGCTGCCCGAGCCATGCTGCTCCGTCGACGCCGACCGTGGACAGCTGAAGCCAGATGGCGTCGGGATCCATCGAGCCCAGAGCCCCGTGCTCTCCCTCCATCGTCTCGAGCACCGCGTCGAGATCGGCGAGCATCGTGACGACGAAGTGCGCGCCGTCGGCCGCCTCCGCTGGGGTATCGGCCACGACCGCGCCCATGCGCGCGAGCGGCTCCGCTTTCTCCCGCGTTCGGTTCCAGACGCGGACGACGAAGCCCGTGCGCACGAGGTTCCGCGCGATCGGGTCGCCCATCGTGCCCATTCCGAGCACCGCCACTGTCGTCCGCGGCATCTGATCCGGTCCTGCCCGGATCCGAGGACCCAAACACCCCAAGGCGAACTAGGCCTGGATGAGCGATCTCCCGCGGCGCGTGCTCGTGCTTGGCCTCGCCGTGACCGGCGAGGCCGCCGCGCTCGCGCTTGCAGCGCGCGGCGTCGAGGTCGTGGTCTCCGACCGGTCGGCGGACGCCGACACCGGGAGGCTCGCGGGCACCGGCGTCGAATTGCGCCTCGGGACGGAGGACGAATCGGTGCTGTCGGGAGTCCAACTGGTGGTGAAGAGCCCCGGCGTGCCGGAGCGCTCGCCCGTGGTCTCGGCCGCCCGCGAACGCGGCATCCCCATCTGGAGCGAGATCGAGCTCGGCTGGCGGCTTCTGCCTGGCAATCCGGTGCTCGGCGTCACCGGCACGAAAGGGAAGACAACGACGGTGCGCCTGCTCGGCTCGATGTTCGCCTCGGCCGGCGTCGACGCCGTGCTGGCCGGCAACGAGCACACGCCGTTGAGCGAGGTCGCGCTCACCGTCGACCCGGGAACGTGGATCGTGTGCGAGCTGTCGAGCTTCCAGCTCGAGGACGTGGAGACCTTCGCCTGCGACATCGCCGTCCTGCTCAACCTCGAGCCGGACCATCTCGACCGGCACGGAACCTTCGAGGCGTACCGCGAGGCGAAGCTGCGGATCTTCGAGCGCGCGCAGGTGAAGATCGTCCCCGCCGGAATCGGTCTCGACGGGATCGAGTTCGGCGCCGACGATCCGCTCCCGGCGGAGCCGAAGATGCCGGGCGCGCACAATCGCGAGAACGCCGCAGCCGCGACCGCCGCGGCACGGGCAGCGGGCCTACCCGACGAAGCGATCGCCGAGGCGCTGCGCACGTTCGACGGCGTGCCGCACCGGCTCGAGCTCGTGCGTGAGCTGCGCGGCGTCAAGTACGTCAACGATTCGAAGGCGACGAACACGGCTGCAGCGCGTCGCGGCGTCGCCGCGTACGACGAGCCACTGCACCTGATCCTCGGCGGCTCGCTCAAAGGGGAGAACTTCGGTGCGTTTGCGCAGGAGCTTCCGGCGAATGTCCGCTCGATCCATCTCATCGGCGCGGCGAGCGACGAGCTGGCGGCCGCGCTCGACGCTGCCGGCCGTGCGTATGCGCGTGACGGAGATCTTGCGTCCGCGCTTGCGCACGCGACCGCAGACGCGCGGGCGGGAGACGTCGTGCTTCTCTCGCCTGCGACGGCGAGCTTCGACCAGTTCCGAAGCTTCGAAGAGCGTGGCGACACGTTCCGGCGGCTCGTCGAGGAGCTCGAGTGAGAGCGCGGTCGTTCGAGTGGCAGCTGCTCGTCCTCGTCACCCTGGCGCTGACCGCCTTCGGGTTGATCATGGTGTACAGCGCGACCTCCGCATCGGCCGCGCTCGGCAACGGCAACCCGACCGGCTATCTCGAGCGCCAGGGCATGTACGCGCTCCTCGGGTTCGCGTTGCTCATCGTCGCCGCGCGCACCGACTTCCGCAAGCTGCGCGCGATCGCGCCGACGCTCGTCGGCGTTGCGCTCGCGCTCTGTCTCGCCGCCCTCGTCATCGGCACCAAGGTGAACGGCGCGCGGCGCTGGATCGGCTTCGGTGCTGCGACGTTCCAGCCGTCCGAGCTGGCCAAGCTCGCCCTCGTGGTGTGGGCCGCTGCGCATCTCTCGCGCCGGCCGCCGCCGCGCACGCTGAAGGACCTCGCACGTCCCGTCGGGCTGCTGGTCGGACTGTTCTGCCTGCTCATCCTCGCCGAGCCGGACCTCGGCACGGTGATCACCATCGTCGTCATGATCGGCGCCGTCCTGCTCGTGTCGGGGACGCCGCTGCCGACGCTCGGCGTCGCGTACACGATCGTGTTCGGCGCGGGCGCGATCGCGGCGTGGTCGTCTCCCTACCGGCGCGCGCGGCTGTTCACGTTCCTCGATCCGTGGAAGGACCCGCTCGGCGCGGGGCTGCAGAACGTGCAGGCGCTGATCAGTCTCGGGTCGGGCGGAATCTTCGGCCGGGGGCTGGGCCAGGGGATCGAGAAGATCCACTACCTGCCGGAGGCGCACACCGACATGATCTTCGCCGTCATCGGCGAGGAGCTCGGGCTCGTCGGCGCCGCAGTCCTCGTCGCCGGCTACTGCGCCTTCGCATATGCAGGCCTGCGGCTCGCGATCGGGTGCAAGGACCCGTTCGGGAAGCGCCTCGCTGCAGGGATCACGGCCCTCATCTGCGGACAGGCGGCGATCAACCTCGCCGCCGTTCTCGGGCTCGCTCCGCTGACCGGGATCCCGCTCCCGTTCGTGTCGTACGGCGGCTCGAGTCTCGTCATCACCCTCCTGGCCGTCGGGATCCTCCTTAACATCGCTCGTGGCCATGCCGGAACACAGAGAGCTTCGGTGCCTGATCGCCGCGGGCGGGACGGTGGGACATCTCGCCCCGTCGCTCGCCGTGGCGGAGACGCTGCGCGAGCGCGGGGTGGCAGTGACGTTCGCCGGGTCGCCGGATCGCGTCGAGGCTCGGCTCGTTCCTGAGCACGGCTATCCCTTCGACGAGTTCGCGATCGCGGGCTTCCCGCGCCGCCTCG
>Ga0307372_10001268_pt1 | contig 44463 bp, 40 predicted proteins | sample OX1MG_FD_202533 | JGI IMG/M metagenome (GOLD analysis project Ga0307372, IMG submission 202533) | Soil microbial communities from Risofladan, Vaasa, Finland - OX-1 | ecosystem: Environmental > Terrestrial > Soil > Coastal area > Acid sulfate soil | place: Finland: Risofladan, Vaasa | collected...
CGAGCGCAGCGCGTTGTTCGTCGGTTGCCGTGAGCGGCGATTTTCCAGCCATGCTTTGCACCTGCGAATCGGTGCCGGCAGTGAGCCAGAGCGCCATCCGTTGGTCAACCCGCCGGATTCTGCTTAGAGGCGACAGCGGGTGGAGGCAACATTTGCCGGCCACCAACCGGCCACACGAGCTGGCCACAAGCTTGGCAACGCCTGCCGCCGCGCGTATTCTCGCGGACAGTTCAATGCGTCCGATCCGCGGAGCGTGCGTTGTTGCGCGATCGGCGGCACGGAGCGATATACAGCAATCAGTTGATGGTCAGGACGACGTTGCCGTACGGGGCGCCACCGGATCGGGATTATTGCCCATCAGCCGCCGCGGCCCCGCCGGCGATCTCGCTGCAGGAGGTCACGAAGCATTTCTACAAGCGCGGCACACGCATCACGGCGCTCTCGAACGTCTCCCTCCATGTCGCGCGCGGCGCTTTCGTCGCGATCGTCGGTCCGAGCGGCTGCGGCAAATCCACCATCCTCGATCTCATCGTCGGTACCGAGAAGCCGAGCGCCGGCACCATCCATTGCGGCACCGAACGGGTAGAGCATCTGCGCGTCGGCACCGGCTACCTGACCCAGCACGATACGCTGCTGCCGTGGCGCAGCGTCGAGCAGAACGTGCGTCTGCCGCTCGACATTGCGGCACATGGACTCGACCGGCTGCGCGGCCGGCGCACGGATGCCGCAGCCGAGGAGCGGGTGGCCTGGGCGATCAACCTGGTCGGTCTGAAGGGCTTCGAGCACCACCTCCCCGAGGAACTTTCCGGTGGCATGCGCAAGCGCGCGGCGTTGGCACAGACCCTCGTCTATGCCGGCGAAACGGTGCTGATGGACGAGCCCTTCGGCGCGCTCGACTTCCAGATGCGCCTGCTCATGCAGGCGGAGCTGCTGCAGATCTGGAGCACCGAGCGGCGCACCATCGTCTTTGTCACGCACGACATCGAGGAGGCGATCGTGCTGTCCGACCAAGTCGTCATCATGAGCCGCCGGCCGGGCCGGATTCGCGACATCGTGCCGATCGACCTGCCGCGACCGCGGGATCCGGTCACCGCGCGCTTCATCCCGCGATTCCGCGAGTTGTACCAACGCATCTGGGACCAGCTCGATCCACCCGAGAATGCGCGTCCGCGTGCGCCGCCGAACGCGGCCCCGCCGGCCGCAGGTGCCGGGCAGTGAGCGAGTTGAGCGATGTGCGGCTCGAGCTCGCCGAGGGCGTGGTCCGCGGCGTTGATCAGGAGGCCGAACGAAAGGGCCGCCGCGCACGGCTGCTGCTCCACGGCGGACGGCTCGGGCTGCTTCTGGTGTCGCTCGGCGCCTGGCAGTATTTCGGGCCGCGGCTCGGCCAGATCGTTGCCAGTTCGCCGGTTCAGGTGTTTCAAGCGCTGGTCGATCTCGCGCGGAGCGGCGCGCTGTGGCAGGACCTCGCCACCACGCTCGAAGAAGTGCTGCTTGGCTATCTCTGCGGCGCCGGCGCGGGCGTGCTGTGCGGCGCGATCCTCGCGAGCAGCGACCTCCTCGCGGGTCTGCTCGATCCGTTCATCATCGCCATCTACGGCATTCCGAAGATCGCCCTGGGGCCGCTGCTGGTCGTCTGGTTCGGCATCAGCCTCGCGCCCAAGGTCGCACTCGCGGCGCTGATGACGTTCTTCCTCGTATTCTTTGCGACTTACCAAGGCATGCGCAATGTCGATTCGGACACGATCAACGCGGTCCGGCTGATGGGCGCCTCACCCCTGCAACTGCGGCGCTACGTGATCTTTCCCGGTGCCCGCGCGTCGATCTTCCTCGGCCTGAAGCTCGGCGTGCCGGAGGCGCTGGTCGGCGCCATTGTAGGCGAATTCGTCTCATCGAGCCGCGGCATCGGCTATGCGATCCAGTACGCCACGGCCCAGCTCGACACCGCCGGCGTGTTTGCCGGCCTGCTCGTGCTGACGGTTCTGTCATTGACCCTCAACGCCCTCGTCAACAGGGCCTCGAAAAAAAGTGGAGCGTCGCGATGAAAACAATGCCTGAGCGGCTGATCGCAGTGCTGTCCGGAGGATTGGCGGTATTGCTCGTCGCCGCCGCGCTCGCCCTGCCGGGGCAGGCCGTGCTGGCCAAGGATCTCCAGCCGGTGTCGATTGCCGATACGTCGCCCGGCTTGCAGCTCATCCTGCCGCAGATCGCGCTGAAGGAAGGGTTTTTTGCGAAACACGGCCTCGCCGTCACCCTCACGATGGTCACCGGGGACGCGGGCAGCATTCCGGCGCTGGTCTCGGGAAGCGTGAATTTCAGCATCATGACGAGCACTCCGGCGCTGGTCGCCGAATCGAAGGGCGGCGACCTGCAGATCATTTCGTCACTCAGCACGTATCCGGAACAGATCGTCATGGGCAAGGCGCTGGCGGCCAGGCTCGGCATCACCGCTGCGACACCGCTGGCCGAGAAGGTGAAGGCACTGCGCGGGCAGACCGTGGCGGTGTACGACGTTGGGGGTGGCCTGCAGTACCAACTCGAAGCATTGGTGAGTTCGTATGGCATCAACCCGCGCGAGGTTCCGGTTGTGGGCATCAGCCCCTACACCTCGCAGGTCGTTGCGCTGGCGCGGGGGGCGATCGGGGCGATCGCTCCCGCGGTGCCGTTTGGCCAGGTCGCGGTGGAGCAGGGGTATGGGGTGATGATCGCGGACATTTGGGGTGGCGAGGTTCCGAGCCTGCGCAGCACCCCGTTCGAGGTGATGTCGGTCGAACGCAAATGGGGCAAGGCGCACAAGGCGACGGTGGAGGCGGTGCGCGCCGCGCTTGGCGATGCGATGACCTTCCTGCACGCGCACCCGGCGAAGGTGGTGGAATTGGCGCATGAGCTGCAGCCGAAGATTTCGGTTGCGGTACAGACCGCGGCGATTGGCACGGGGGCCGGCTATCCGACCACGACGGCACTCACTCCGGAGCAGTTCAAGGCGATGCAGAGCTTTGCTGGGTTCAGCGGCGCCAAGACGGCCACGGTCACATACGCGCAGGCGGTTTGGGCTCCCTGAGCACGGCAGCGGCGGCGTCGCCGGCTGATGGCAGCCCGCGCCACTGTCCGCGCGCGACAATTTCGACACCTTTGGCAGGATCGCAAGATGCGGATCACCAACGTCACCGCCTACTCCGTTCATCCCGGATGGCGCAAGAACCTGATCTTCGTAAAAGTGGAAACCGACGAGGGGATCACCGGCTGGGGCGAGGCCTATTCCCAGTATGATCGCGACCGGGCGGTACTGGCGCAGCTTGCCGACCTTGGCCGTTACGCCGTCGGGCGAAGCCCCTTCGACATCAAGCATTTCACCCTGATGGCGTTTGACGATTTCGCGCAGCGTCGTGGCTCGCTTGAGTTGTTCTGCGCGATCAGCGGCATCGAGCAGGCGATGTGGGATATCGTCGGCAAGAGCTGCGGCCAGCCGGTGTACAATCTGCTTGGCGGACGCTATCGCGACAAGGTTCGCGTGTATGCCAACGGCTGGAGCTACGGCCTGAAGAACCCCGCCGACTATGCGCGCGGGGCCGAGCGGGTGGTGCAGCAAGGGTTCACCGCACTGAAGTTCGATCCGCTGCCGACCCCGTGGCGCAGCTATATCCCGAAGGAGCACGAACGGCGGGCGGTGGAGGTGGTGCGCGCGGTGCGGTCCGCAGTCGGGCCGGATGTCGATATCCTGATCGAGCAGCACCGCCGGCTGGCTCCGATGCATTCGATCCGGCTTGGCAAGCGGCTCGCCGAGTTCGATTTGTACTGGTACGAGGAGCCCTGCCACGCCGACAACATCGAGGCGCTGGCGGAAGTGCGCCAGCAGACCTGCCTGCCGGTGGTGACCGGCGAGGCGCTATACACCAAGGCAGCGTTCCGGCCGGTGTTCGAACGGCGCGCGGTCGATATCATCAATCCGGACGTGGCCTGCTGCGGCGGCATCCTGGAGCTGAAGGAGATCGCGGCGATGGCCGAATCGCACCTGGTTGCCTGCTCGCCGCACAACTACAATTCGACGCTGCTGGCGTTGGCGGCGACGGTGCATGCATCCGCGACCATGCCGAATTTCATCATTACCGAGTATTTCCTGCCGTATGTCGATTTCGTCGATACGATTTCGCCGAACCAGTTGAAACCGGAGAACGGCTACATCGCGCTGCCGACCGGGCCGGGATTGGGCGTCGAGGTAGATGAGGCGGCGCTTCGGAAGCTCGGTTCGGGGTCTTATCCCTTGCGCACCCTGCGTGGACCGGAGCAAGAAATCCTGTGACACACGCCATTGCCGCGCCGGGCCCAACCCGGGAACTGGCAGAGTTCGTTGCCGCGCTGGGCTTCGACCAGCTTCCCGCCGAGGTCGTCGCGAAGGCGAAGACCTGCATCCTCGACACCATCGGATGCTGCCTGTTCGGGGCGAGCCTGCCGCCGGTGCGGATGGTTGCCGCCATGGCCGCGGAAGAGGGCGGCGTCGGCCCGGCCGGGGTGTTCGGACTGCCGCTGTCAACGTCCGCGTCGCAGGCGGCCCTGGTCAACGCGACCGCGGCGCATTCGTTTCAACTCGATGAGATTCATCTCGAGGCGACGCTGCATCCGGGATCGGTTGCGCTGCCGGCGGCGTTTGCCATGTCCGCCGGCATGGCGTCGGGCGCCGGACGCGCGCTGATCACGGCCATGGTCGCCGGGTACGAGGTCGGGCTGCGGATCGGAGTCGCCGCGAAAGGGCCGATGTTCGCGCGCGGCTTCCACAACCAGGGAACCACCGGTGTGTTTGTTGCGGCGGCGGCGGCGGCGAGCATGCTGCGCCTGGACCCCGGGCAGGCGCGGCACGCGCTGGGCATCGCCGGCTCGCAGGCGGCGGGCCTGATGGCGGTGCAGGAAGGCGCGATGACCAAAGGCTTCCACTCCGGCCGCGCGGCGCAGAGCGGGGTGTACGCGGCGGAGCTGGCGCAGCGTGGTTACACCGGCATTCCGGACGTGCTGGAGGCGCGGCCCGGCGGGTTCCTGTCGGCGTTCGCCGGCATTCAGCCGGAACCGCAACTGACCGCCGGCCTGGGATCGCGCTGGGAGACCCTGCGGGTGGGATACAAGCCGGCGCCGGCGTCGAACGGCAGCATCACAGCCATGACCGCGATGGATCGGATCATGCGCGAACATGGGCTTTCGGTCGATGACGTGCAGGACGTGACGGCGTTCGTCAGCACGAACACGCTGCACCACTGCGGATGGGAGTATGACCCGAACCGGATCCAGGGCGTGCTGTCGGCGCAGATGAACCTGCGCTACGGCATCGCCGTGATGGCGCTCGAGCGCGAAGCGGGGGTGGACCAGTTCCATGCGGCCAGGCTGCGCGACCCGCGGATCCTGGCGTTCATCGGGCGGGTCCGCGTGCAGGTGGAACCGGCGTTCGACGATGCCGAAGGAAAATTCCGTGTGGCGTGCCGGCTCGTCGTGCGCTGCCTGAACGGTGCGCAGCACCAGGCCGAGGTCCTGTATCGCAAGGGCAGCCCCGAAGACCCGATGAGCGCCGATGAACTCGATGCGAAGTTCATGAGCCTGGCCAGCAAGTCCGTCGATGAGCAAGCAGCGCGGCGGATCGCGGAGATGGTTCTGGGGATCGACCGCATCGACTGCCTGGAGGAGCTGTCGCGGCTGGTGACGCCACGGATTGCGTGACCGCCGGTTGCTCACCGGCAGCCGCTCTTCCACCGCGGGTTCGCTCCGCTGGAGTCACAGTGCGCCGGGCACGCTCGCACCGAGCAAATCGCGAGGTCGGTGGTGCGTTGCCCGCCGGCTCGCCTGGCCATCGCTTGCCAGGCGCAAACTTCCGGGCGATCCGAGTTTTTGCCACTCAGCAGGATTAAGCGGGCCTCCCCCCGACTCCACCCACCTCTGCTAACGTCCCCTCCGTGAACGGTCCGGTTCTGACGTTGCTGACGGCGATCATGGCAGCCCTGGCGGGTCTGGGCGTGCTAGGGGTGGCGTGGCCGCAGCGGGGACGGCGGTCCATTGGCTATGCCGCCGCGGGGCTGGCCGGGCTGGGCGCCCTGCTGGCCATGGTTGCGCTTTTGCTGAACGACACGCCGGCTACGCTGGCACTGCCGCTCGGGCCGCCGGGCGCCACGTTTCGTTTGACGCTGGATCCGCTCGCCGCCTTTTTCGCCGTTCTGGTGTTCGCGGCAGGCGCCGCCATCGGCGCATTTGCCGCGGCTACCGACGCACCCCCGGTGGCCCCAGACGTACCGCCGGGCACGCTCGCCCTGTTGCCGGCCTGCCTTGCCGGCCTTGGTCTGGCGGTGCTGGCCGGCGACAATCTCGCCCGCGGCACCGGCATCGCCCTGGCCGGCAGCGCGATCTGGGCCATGCGCACCACGGACCACACCGCCGGCGGCACGACGGACCACACCGCCGCCGCCAGCACGGACCGCGCCGCCGGCGCACAGCTTGGCGTGACCCTGCTCGCGGCCGCCGCAGTCATCGCGGCGGCCGGTGCGGCGCCGCCGGTGGTGTTGCTTGCGGCCTTGCTGGGCCCTGGCGCGCTGGCGGGCATGGTGCCGCTGCACGCCTGGCTGACCCCAGGGCACAACGCCACGGCACCCGCTGCCGCCGCGCTGCTCTCAGGCGCCGTGGTGCCGGTCGCGACATACGCCATGCTCCGCTTGCTGCTCGACCCGATCGGCGCCGCGCCACCGGGGTGGTGGGGCCTGCCGCTGCTGATGCTCGGGACGGCTTCGGTGGCGGTTGGTGGTCTTTCGGCCACCCGATGCGCGGAACTCGACACGGCGCTCGCGGCCGGCACGGTGCGGCAGACCGGGCTGACGGCGATCGGCCTCGGCATCGCCCTGACGGCACGCGCTTCCGACCTGCCCGCCGCAACCGCCATGGCATTGGGCGCCGTGTTGCTGCTGGCGGCGTTGCAGGCGACCTGCGGCACGCTGCTGCCGCTGGTCGCGGGCGCGATCCGGCAGGGCGCCGGCACGCGGCGGCTCGACCGGCTGGGCGGCCTGGTCCACCGCATGCCGATCACCACTGCCTGCCTGCTGGCAGGGCTGTTCGGAGTCGCGGCGCTGCCGCCGGGGGCCGGGTTCGCCGCGACCTGGCTGCTGTTCCAGGCGCTGCTGGCGTTGCCTCGCGGCGGCGGCCTGCCGTCTCAGCTTTTGCTCTGCGCCCTGGCTGCGGTGCTGGGTCTGGCGGCGGCGCTCGCCTCGTCCGGGCTGCTGCGGCTGGTGGGCGTGGTCTGTCTTGGCCGGCCACGCACGCCACGCGCCGCGGCGGCCGACGAACCGTCGCGCCGGGCGCGGCGGCCATTGCTGGCGCTCGCCACGGCCGCCACGGTGCTTGGCGTGTTCGTCGGGCCGTTGCTGCGGCTGCTCGCCGATGCGCCGATCCGCGCGTTGACCGGCACGGGACTGGAAGCACGCGCGTCCCTGCTGGGCCTCGCCACCGGCGCCGAGTCGCCTGGCTATGCCGCCTTGCCGCTCGCCAGCCTGCTGGTGCTGGCGGCCGGCATGGTTTTGTGGCTGCGCCGCCTGCGTCGCGTTCCGAGCGGTACGGTCGGCGGCCCGGCGTGGGTGGACGGGTTCGCGGCGCCACCGGCCTGGCTGCCGTTCGGCAACCCGGCGACCCAGTCCGCCGGCGGCGGCTTCACGCCGCTTGTGATGCGCGCGAAAGCGGGACCCTGTGCGGTGCCCGAATGCTTGATCGGGCGCCGGATCCGCGCTTTCGCGGGGATGACGAGCGGCGCGACCGCCTTGCCGCGCGGCCCCGTGCTGCCGCGGCGCCGTCCCGTGCTGCCGCCACTGCGAGCGCCCGCGGTCGCGCTGATCGTGGTCGCGGCGATGCTCGCCCTGTCCGCCTGGGCGGGCACGAGGTGACCTTTCTCCTGGCCACGTTCGCGCAGGCCCTGCACATCACCCTGATGCTGGTGGGGGCGCCGGTCGTGGCCGGCCTGCAGCGCTGGACCGAGGCCAGGCTGGCCGGCCGTACCGGGGCGGATCCCTGGCAGGCGTGGCGCGACCTGGCCCGCCTCGCCCGCAAGCAGCCGGTGCTGGCGGAGAACGCCTCGCCGCTGTTCCGCACGGCACCAATCGCCTGCTTCGCCGCGATGGCGGTGGCGGCGGCGCTGGTGCCGTCCTTCACCCTGGGGATGGCGTTCGCGCCGCTGAGCGATCTGCTGGTGCTGGCCGGGCTGCTGGGCTTCGCCCGGGTGGTGCTGGCTTTGGCCGCGCTGGATGCCGGCACCGCGCCCGCGGGCCTGGCGGCCGGGCGCACCGCCTCGATCGCCTGCCTGGCCGAGCCGGCAATGTTCCTGGTCATCCTGGCGCTCGGCTTGCTGGGCGGCACCACCAACCTGGACCTGCTGATCGGCCAGCAGCACCAGGGGATGTTGCAGCCGCCGGCCGCCGCCGCGCTGGCCGCGGCGGCCCTGGCGCTGCTGGCGCTGGCCGGCGCCGGTTCGGCCGGGCAGACCACCGAGTTCAGCGGCGGCGACCTCGCACTGATCGAACTGGCCGAGGCGCTGCGCATGCTGGTCTGGGTCGATCTGATCGGCGCGCTGTTCCTGCCGCTGGGCATGGCGGCGCCCGGCGCGGGGCTACTGGGCTGGGTCGTCGGGCTGGCCGCCTGGGGGGCGAGAGTCGCGGTGCTGGTGGGCGGCCTCGCCGCACTGCGCTGCATCGCGGGCCGGCTGCGGCTTGGGCGCGCGCCGGCGGTGGTGGGGATCGCCGCGGTACTGGGATTGCTCGCCGCGCTGCTGGTGCTGGCGAGCGCGGTGGCGGCATGACCCCGCTGGCCCAGGGAGCCGCCGGGCTGGCCGTGGCGCTGGGGTTCGCACTGGTCCGAACGCGCCGTACGGGCGGGATGGCCGCGCTCTGCGTTGCCCAGGCGGTGGTGGTGGCAATCGGCGCCCTGGCCCGGGGCGATGTCTGGGTGGCGGCGGCCGAAATTGTCGAGGCAGGGGCGCTTGGGTGGTTGGGAGGGGCGCCGCTACGTGCCCTCCCCTTGACGGAGGGGCTTGGAGAGTCGGGGCATAGCAACCCCTCCCCACATCCTTGGTCCGCTTCCAGGCCCAGGCCCGCAAGGGGACGGGGGGCAGGGTTCTCGACACTTGCCGCGGGCGCCGTGCTGGCCGTGCTGGCCTCCGCCATTCCGGGGACCGGTCTCGCCCTGGCTGTGGTACTGCTCGGCCTGCTGCTGGTCGCCTCGCGGTCCCTGCCGGCGCAACAGGCGCTGGGGATCGGGGCGGTGCAGAACGGGTTGGCGCTGGCCGCCATCACCGCGGGGCTGTCGAACTGGCGGCTGGCCCTGGTCGTGCTGCCGCTGCTGCCGGCGCTGGCCTTCGGCGCGCTCTGGCTCGGGCGCGACCGCGCCCGCACTGCTTTGCTCCTGGCGCCACGCCCGGTCGCCTGGATCGACGCGGGCCTGTGCGGCCTGGCCCTGCTGTTCGCCTGCGCGCTGCCCTGGCAACTCGGCGCGCACGGATCCGTCTGGCGGCTCGACGCGCGCGCCGCACAGATGATCCTGTTGCTTGCCGCGCTGGCGGCTGCCGCGAGTTGGGCACGCCGCGGCACCACCCCGGTATGGGGCAGTCGGCTCGCCATGCTGGCCGGAACCGTGGTCGCCGTGCTGTCCACCGCGCCGCTGGCGAGTTGGCTGGGCATGGCCCTTGCCACTGTCGGCGTGGCCGGCGCCGCGCTGCCGGTCCGTGCCGAGTCTTGGCGGCGGTTGCGCCTGGGCTGCACCGGGCTCGGCCTGGCGCTGTTCGGCGCCGTCGCACTGCACGCCACCCCGCCGCCGCTGCCGGTGATCGGCTGCGCCATGCTGGGCTACGGCACGCTGGCCGTATTGGCGCCGGAGCCTGCGGTCGCCGCCGTCGCTCTGATCCTGCGCATGCGCGGGCCAGCAACCGAGGACCTGCTGCTGGCGCTCGGGTCGGCGGCCCTGCTGGTCGGCGCGCTGAGCCTCGCCACCACGCGCGGACCGCAACGCCGCAGCCTGAATCTGGTCTGGCTGGCGCAGGGCGGCGCGGCGGTGTTCGCCTTCGGCCTGGGGACCAGCGGAGGAAACCTGGCCGGCCTGCTGCAGCTCAGTTTCCTCGCCCTGACCCAGTGCGCGCTGCTGCTGGCGCGGGAGGGCGGGCTGGACCGCCTGGCCGCGCTGGCCGGGCTGGCCGGGGTGCCGCCGTTCGGCCTGTTTCCCAGCCTCGCGCTGATCCTGGCCGCCACCGCCGCGCGCTCACCCTGGATGCTACTGCCGCTGGGCGCCGGACTGGCCGGCGTGGCCGGGGCGGTTCTGCTGCAACTGCCGTCCGAGCGCCGGCTGCTGCTCTCGCCTGCCTGGGTGCCGCTCGCGCTGCTGCTGATTGCCGGCTTTGCCATGCCGGAGCCGCTGCTCGCCTGGTTCCGGCTGGCCGCGCGATGACCGCATTCGCGCTCATCCGCGCCGGCGGAGCCGAGCCGTGCCGGCCCTGGCCGCGCCATTCGCTGCCGCGGTCCGACTGGGCCGCCATGGTCGCCGCCCTGGCGCACGACGCGACGGCCCTGCTCGGGCTGTGGGCCGACACGCTCCAGGTCCACGCGTTGTTTCGCGACGGCAGCGATGTCCTGGTGGCGTCGGTCGCGGTCGAGGCCGGCAGCTATCCGGCCCTATCCCCCGCACTTCCAGCCGCGGCGCTGTTCGAGCGCATGATCGGCGATCTCTGGGGCCACGCCGCGGAGGGCGGACGCGACGGCCGGGCCTGGCTCAACCACGGAAGATGGCCGCTCGCCCATCCGCTGTCGCCGCGCCCCGGCCTGCCGGGCGGCGCCGTCGAACCGCCGGAATTCGCCACAATGGACGAGGCGGGCGTGATGCAAATCCCGCTCGGCCCGATCCACGGCGCGATCGAGGAGCCGGCGCATTTGCGGCTGGCGGCGCGGGGGGACGAAGTGCTGCGCGCCGAGGCCCGGCTGGGCTATGCGCACAAGGGCACGCTGGCGCTGATGCGCGGCAAGTCGCCGCGGACGGCGGCGCGGTTTGTGGCGCGGCTGGCGGCGGAGGCGACGGTCGCGCACGCGCTGGCCTTTGCCCGTGCCACCGAGGCGGCGCTCGGCGTCGCCGTCCCGCCGCGCGCCGCCGCCCTGCGCGCGGTGATGACGGAGCAGGAGCGGATCGCCGGGCACCTCGATGATTTGGGGCGGATGGCGGATGCTGGCGGGCTGGCACCGCTGCATGCCGCCGCCGGGCGGCAGCGCGAGTTGCTGCTGCGCGCGTCGGACCTCGCCTTCGGCCATCGGCTGATGATGGACGTGGTGATACCCGGCGGGGTGGCGGCGGATATCGCCGCGGACGGGACGGCGGCACTGCGAAATGCCCTGGACGGGACGGCCGCGGCGTTGCCGGGATTGCGGCGGCGGATGGACCCCCTGCTGGCGCGGCTGGAGGGGGTGGGAGTCATCGCCGGCGCGGATGCCGGCGGTGTGGTCGGCCGCGCCGCCGGACGGGCGTTCGATGCCCGATTGCTCGATCCGGCCTATGCCGCGCCGGGCCTGGCCGCGCCGCTGGAGCGTGCGGGCGATGCGGCAGCGCGTTGCCGGGTGCGGCTGGCGGAGATCGCCGACAGCGTGCGGCTGCTGCGCGCATTGCTCGACGGATTGCCCGAAGGGCCGGTTTCGGTCGCCCTGCCGGCGGAGAGCGGCGAAGGTCTTGGGTGCGCCGAATCGCTGCGCGGCGCTGTCTGGCACTGGCTGCGCCTCGACCACGGCCAGATTGCCGCCGCGTTCCCGTGCGACCCCGGCTGGACGCTTTGGCCGCTGGCGGAGGCGGCGATCGCCGGCGGACCGGCGGAGGAGGTGGACATGATCCGTCTGTCGTGCGGCCTGCCCGTGTCGGCGCTCGACCTGTGAGCGGGGGCCGATGGTGGCCAGGCCCGGCGGAACCCGCCGGTCCGGTGGATGCGGCAACCACCGCATCCCTGGCGGCGCGGCTGGAGGCGGCGGCGCAGATCCGGCTGGGTCGCAGCCTGGCGATCCGCCACGTCAATACCGGAAGCTGCAACGGCTGCGAGTTGGAACTGCGCGCCTTGCGCAACGTGTTCTACGACCTGGAGCGGTTCGGCCTGCGCTTCGTCGAAAGCCCGCTTCATGCCGACGTGCTGCTGGTGACCGGGCCACTGACGCGCAACCTGCGCGAGGCGCTGGAGGCGGCCTGGGACGCGACGCCAGAGCCGAAATGGGTGGTCGCGGTGGGAGACTGCGCAATGGACGGCGGGGTATTCAAGGGCAGCTACGCGGTATTGGGCGGCGCGGGCGCTTCGTTGCCGGTGGACCTTACGATCAGTGGCTGCCCCCCCAGCCCCGCACGATTGCTCGCTGGCTTGCGCGCGTTGCTGGAGGCCAATGCGCGGCCCGGGTGAAGGCGGAGCGACCACCAGGCAGCAAGAGGCTTTGCACCGCAAAACGGCCAGGAGACAGGTTGCCCCCTGGCCGGGTCGGGCCGCCTAGCTGGCGATGTGGTGCGCCTTCTTGTGCATGACGTGGTGCGTGCTGACGTGATGCAACGTGGCGTGATGCACGGCGACGTGGTGAATGGCGACGTGGTGGCTGGCGACGTGATGCGCCGCAACGTGATGCATGGCGACGTGGTGCATGGCAACGTGGCGCTTGACCGTGGCCGCGAAGGCAGGGACAGCGACGAAGGAAGCGGCCGGCAGAAGCAACGCGAGCACGGCGAGCAAGGATTTGCGCTTGGTGGACACGGGGGGGCTCCGGGGCGTGGGAGGCGTTGCGGGAGGAGGTTCAGAGTCGAAGCGAGGAAATCACCCTAATCGACTGACATAATTATGCGCTGTCCACCCGAGTCGAGCAAGAGGTTTTGGCTGCGCGATCGCGATTCCGCGCCGACGCCCCTATAGCAGGCAGAGCGCGCGCAGCTCGCGGCGGAGGGCGGGCGGCAGGGTCGCCTCGCCACGGGCGGGCGGGCCGAGCACGAGGTCCGGCGGGGCGTCCTCCGGGCGCAGGTAGCGCCAGCCCTGGAACGGCTTGGTGGAACGGGCGGCCACGGGCACCAGACGCGGGTCGAAGATCAGGCCGGCACAGGCGCTGTTGTCCTCCCAGCGGTCCTCGGTGATGTCCAGGACACGCTGGCGCACCAGCGTCGCACCGCTGATCACCCAATAGATCGAGCCGCCGTCCACCACCTCGTCGCGGCGGCGGGGGAAGTTGCGGGTACGGTGGCGGAGCGGCGGGTTGCGCAGGGCGCGTTCGGTCTGGAGCTCGCGCAGGTGCTCCATGTCGCGGACGCCGACGGCGAGCTTGGTGAGGTGCAGCATGGGCGGACGACTCGGGACCGTTTTGGCCAGGATGGGAGCATGGCAGGGTCGGGGCGGCGGGGGAACTGGTGGAATGGGAACTGGTGGAATGGGTGCGGTGGTGTTCGGGTTGAACGCGGCCTGCCGGCCCATTGCCGATGTTCGGCCCGACACTGCCTGCCTCCCGTCAGCGACGCTACGGACTGACCGTGTAGCCGTCGGTCGGCGAAACCCAGATGACTCTTTGATCCATGGTCGGTTGCGAAACTCCGTCAACGGTTACCGTGGCGAGGAGCGATCCATGAGCGGAGACGTAGGCCGTGCATATTTCGTGGCCAAAAAGACCCTTCATCGCGGACTCCATCTGTTGCCGGAGCGTCGCCGTTTGTGCCGGGTCCGCAGGGCCACCACCCACGGTGAAACTCGCGGCATCAATATCTTGCGGACGAATGGAGCCGCACACCTGGTTTGCCTTGATCACGACAGGAGAGTCGGTCGTCATAACGACTGGCGGGATCTGCGATATCAGCACGATCGCGATGTTGTCGATCGCACCATTCGCACCGCCCTTATAGGCGGCAAGCGACTGGCAGGTTTTTCGGGCCACATCTGGCGTGTAGCATTGAAGCTGCCCTTGGGCGGCAGGCGTGATAGGCGAATCCAAGATTGCCCCCTGCACTGGCGAACAGGCCGCCCACATCACCACGAAGAGCCAAAATGCACGCATTGGATGATCCCCCCGCCGTTCCAGCCAAACGCCGCATGCGCAGCACAGGCTTTATACCAACCCGCGGAAAGAAAGACTCGTGGGGGCGATTCCCAAAACCTCGCATCCGTGATCCGATTCCTGCATGGCGAATCCGATTCGCGGAGAGGGGCAATGACGGTACCGGTCAAGATGACACGCGAGGAGCACACGCCGCAGGACCTGCGGCGGATGGCCGCAAGCATGAAGGACACGGGACACGCCCGCAGGGTGCAGGCGATCTCGTTCGTCTTGGACGGATGGCCGCGAAGCCGGGCGGCTGAGTTCGCTGACGTGGACCGCCAAACGCTGCGCGATTGGGTCGAGCGCTACAATGAGGGCGGCGTCGGCGCACTGACGACATTCACGTCGCCGGGCAGGCGGCGCCTGCTGACACCGAACCAGGACGAGGAACTCTATAAGATCGTGGAGAAAGGCCCGGATCTCGACAAAGATGGCGTTGTGCGATGGCGGCGGGTCGATCTCGTCCAGCAATCTGCAGCCCGCTTCAGCGTGCCCGAGGTGCATCCCAGCACGATGGGAAGGTGGCTCCACCGCCTGGGCCTGACGAAGTTGACCACCCGGCCGCATCATCCCAAGAAGGACGAGGCTGCGCAGCGGGCGTTCAAGGAGAACTTCAAAGACATCGTGAACGAAAAGTTACCTGCCGCGGTGAAGGAGAACAGGACCCCGGTCGAGTTTTGGTTCCAGGACGAGGCCCGTATCGGGCAGCAGGGTTTGTTGTCGCGAGTCTGGGCACCGATCGGTTCGCGCCCGGCGATGGTGCGGGACAACCGCCGTGCCAACGCCCACCTTTATGGTGCGATATGCCCGAGCCGCAGCATCGGCGCAGCTCTCGTCATGGCGAGCGCCAACACCGAAGCCATGAATGAGCACCTGAAGGAAATCAGTGTCCAGGTAGCAACCGGCGCACACGCCGCGTTGATCTGCGATGGTGCCGGATGGCACGCCAAAAGCAAGGATCTCGTCGTGCCATCCAACATCACGCTGATAACTTTGCCGCCATACGCCCCTGAGCTTAACCCAATGGAGAACGTCTGGGAGTTCCTGCGCGACAACAGGTTCGGTGCGCAGGTCTGGAAGACATACGGCGCGATTGTCCGCGCCTGTGCCAAGGCATGGAACTGGTTCGTCTCAGACCCACACCGGATCGCAACGATCGGAACCCGCGAATGGGTGATTCTTTAAGCGGGTTGGTATCAGGCTCTGCCAACGGGAATTTGCGGCCGGCACGAATCAGTACGGCGGGGCCAGCCATGCTCTGGCCCCGGTCGTTCAGGCATAAGAAAATTGCTGGGCCCGGATAACGGGCGGCCCGGTGATAGCGGGCGGCCAGGTCGGCGGACCTGTGGCCGCACGAGCAAAGACCTGCCGGCGGAACGCCGGCGGCAGTGCAGGTTCGGCTTCCGAACGCACAATGTTCCTGGGTGCCGGCGCTGGAGCGACGGCAGCCGCCTGCCGTGACAGCAGCAAGGCCATTGCCGCGGCTGCCGGAGCCGCCGGGGTCTCATCGACGATCCCTGGCGTGACGTTGGGATTTTCCCACCATAGCAGCCCGCACGCCGGGAGACCGGGGCGGGCCCCCTTCACGCTGCCGCCGAACGCCACGATGGTGCGGGCCAAGTACGGCCAGTCCGGATGGCCCGGCCCGATGCCGCGGCGGCGGCACATCCAGGCGACGGAGCGACCGAACGGGCCGCGGAGCGACGCGGCCTCGGCCTGCGTCGATCCCGCCGGCAGGTCCGGCCGGTCGTGGTACCAGGATGGCAGTGGGGAGCGGCGTGAGCGCCCGGCAAGCATGCGCTCGAGCATGAAGCGGATGATCCGCGCGAGGAGATGGACGACCCACTCGGGCAGGCGCGCGGACGGGTCCGGGGCGGCCCGATCTGCATCGGGGGAATAGGCGTCGGCCGGAGTCGTGAGTGGATCGCGCATCATGGTGGGACGGATAGAGGGCGGCCTTTCCTGGCGGGTTGCGTGGCGCACGGCGTCTAGCATAGCGGGGCGGGTGTGTCAAGGATAATAACTGTCAAGGTCAAAAAAACTCACACACGCCGCGCCGGTGGCGAGGCTCGCTCGATGGATTGGCCCGATGGATCGGTTGGTGCGGTGGCCCGATGGATAGACCCGATGCACTGGCCCGACGGATTGGCTCGTGCGGTGGCCCGGGAAGACGGGGCTGTTTCCATCGGCGCTGCCGGCGGTGCCGGAGCGAGCGGTTCAGAGCTCGACCGCAGAATCAATGACGGGCAGCACTAGGGTGAGGGTGACGCCTGCCGTCCGCCGCACCGACAGCCCGCTGCGCTTCGCACCCGGCCCCCCTCCCCTTTCCCACTCTGTCGGAGAAGATTCCCCTACGCAGACATAAGCGGCGTCTCGCCTGGTGCCGGCGTGTAGGGGTACGTGCCGGTGCGCAACACCGCCTCCGGCCCGCCCAGCGCCGCAATGCGCGCCGCCTGATCGGCGAAGGCCCGAGCATTCACCGCGGCTGGATCGCAGATCGCCCGCAGCCGGCGCTCGCCTTCCGCCAGCGTGGCCGCATGGCCCGGCTCCAGTGCCAGGTCGCGCGTCTCGCCCGGATCGGCCTCCAGGTCGAACAACTGCGGGCGATAGCCCTCGTAATGCACGTATTTCCAGCGTCCGAACCGGACCAGGAACATGCCGGTCAGCGAGCCGACCGCATGGTATTCGCTCAGCACCGTGCGGTCTTCGCCGCCGCCCTCCGCCAGCCGCAACAGCGACGTGCCGGGCAACGCGCGGTCCTCGGGCGACAGGCTCTCGCCCACGGCCTCGACGATGGTCGGATAGGCATCGACCAGCGACACCGGCGTGGCCACGCGCCGTCCCGCCACAACGCCCGGGCCGCGCATGATCAGCGGCACCCCCGCCGATTCCTCGTACATGTTCGACTTGCCCCAGAAGCCGCGCGTGCCGAGATTGTCCCCGTGGTCGCTGGTATAGATCACCAGCGTGTCGCTTTCCCGCCCGCCGCCGCGCAATGCCGCCAGCACCTGGCCGATATTGTCGTCCAGAAACGACACCATGCCGTAATACGCCGCCAGCGCGGTGCGCACGTGCGCCGCATCGCGGAAATGGTCCTGGTAGTTCTGCACCTCGCGCAGCTTGCGCAGCACCGGATGGTCGGGGAAGTCGCGCGGGGCGGTCAGGCGCGGCAGCGGCAGTGAATCGGGCGGATACATCGCGAAAAATTCCGGTGGCGCCACCAGCGGAAAATGCGGGCAGACGAACGACACGAACAGGCACCACGGCTTGTCCGGCGGCGCATCGGCGACCCGCCGCAGCCAGTCGATCGCCGCATCCCGGATGCTGCGGTCATACGCGAGATAGCTCGATTCGCCCGGCCCCGCACTGCGCGCGAGTTGCTTCGTGCTGGGTCGCATCGGCGGCGGGCTGCGCAGCAGGCCCTGCACGTCGCCCTGGCCGTTCAGCACGTGCAACGGGAGAATTTCGTTGTCGAACCCGTTTGGGTCGTCGCTGCCGCGGTAGTGCAGTTTTCCCACCGAGTCGCAACGATGCCCGGTGTCGTGCAGCCGGTGCCCGAAGGATGGCGGCGTGCCGGTATAGGGGATCGCGTTGTCCCAGCAGCCGACCTGGTGCACGTAGCGGCCGGTGGCGAAGCTGGCGCGCGACGGCACGCAGATCGGACAGTTGCAATAGGCGTTCTCGAACAGCGTGCCCTCGGCCGCCAACCGGTCGAGCTGCGGGGTGCGGACGATGGCGTTGCCATAGGCGCCCAGCACGCGGCGGCTGTGCTCGTCGGACATGATGAACAGGACGTTGTGGCCGTTCATGCGGTGGTCCCTCCCCGTTGATGGATGGCATCATGGCAGGCCCGTCGCCACCAGACTTTGCCGCCCACGATCAAGCCCCCGTCAGTGCCGGAAATGCCGCATCCCGGTGAACACCATCGCCATGCCCGCCGCATCCGCGGCGGCGATCACCTCGGCGTCGCGCCGCGAACCCCCGGGTTGGATCACCGCCGTGGCGCCGGCCGCCACCACCGCCTCCAGCCCGTCGGCGAACGGAAAGAACGCATCGGAAGCCGCCACGCTGCCCTGGGTCAGCGGCGCCTCCAGCCCGGCCGCCTTCGCCGCCTCGACGCTGCGCCAGGCGGCGATTCGGGCGGAATCGACGCGGTTCGGCTGGCCGGGGCCGATGCCGACCGTCGCGCCGCCCTTGGCATAGACGATGGCGTTCGACTTCACGTGCTTGCAGACCCGGAAGGCGAACAGCAGGTCCGCCAGCTCCGCCGCGGTGGGGGCGCGGCGGGTCACCACTTGCAGGTCGGCGGCGCCGATCCGCCCGGTGTCGCGGGTCTGCGCCAGGAAGCCGCCGGACAGGCTGCGGAACACCATCCCGGGAGCCAGCGGATCGGGCATCCCGCCGGTCAGCAGCAGCCGCAGGTTCTTGCGCCGCGCCACCGTTGCGATCGCCGCCGCGTCCGCGTCGGGTGCGACGATCACCTCGGTCAGGATCGCCGCGATCTTTTCCGCGGCCGTCGCGTCCAGCCGGCGGTTCACCGCCACGATCCCCCCGAACGGCGAGACCGGGTCGCAGCGGAACGCCAAATCCCAGGCCTCCGCCAGTGTCGCGGCCGAGGCCACACCGCACGGGTTGGCGTGCTTGATGATCGCCACGGTCGGCGCGTCGAACTCGGCGACGCATTCGAAGGCGGCGTCGGTGTCGTTCAGGTTGTTGTATGACAGTTCCTTGCCCTGCACCTGCGTCGCCGTCGCCACGCCGGGGCGCAACGCGTTGACGTAGAAGCCCGCCGCCTGGTGCGGGTTCTCGCCGTAGCGCAGCGTCTGGCGTAGCGTGCCGGCGATCGCCAGGCGATGCGGGAATTTTTCGCCCCGCTGCGCCGCGAACCAGGCCGCGATCGCCGCGTCGTAGGCGGCGGCGCGGGCGTACGCCTCGCCGGCCAGCCGCCGGCGCAACGCCAGCGAAGTGCCGCCACGCGTGGAAAATTCCTCCAGCACAGCGGCGTATTGCTCCGGCTCGGTCAGCACGGTGACGAAGTCGTGGTTCTTCGCCGCGGCGCGGATCAGCGCCGGGCCGCCGATGTCGATGTTCTCGACGCACTCGGCGTCGGGGGCGCCGCGCGCCACGGTCGCCTCGAACGGGTAGAGGTTCACCGCCACCAGGTCGATCGGCGCGATGCCATGCGCCTGCATCTGCGCCACATGCTCCGGACGGTCGCGCCGGCCCAGGATGCCGCCATGGATCTGCGGCACCAACGTCTTCACCCGTCCGTCGAGGATTTCCGGAAAGCCGGTATGGTCGGAAACCTCCGTCACGGCGACGCCGGCCTCGCGCAACGCCCGCGCCGAGCCGCCGGTGGACAGGATTTCCACCCCGGCCGCCGCCAGCGCCGCGGCGAACGGCACCAGCCCGGCCTTGTCGGAAACCGAGATCAGGGCGCGGCGGATGGGCACGATGTCGGTCATGGCGAACCCGGTGCGTCTGTTGCAACGCGGGATAGCCTTTGCGACGGTGCGCCGCCAGACCCCGCCGAGGCTGCCGTCAGCGCGAGCGCGGCCATCTTGGGCCGCCGGCATTGTTGTTTGGCGCCCATGTCGCCTTTGCGGAAGACGGCGGTGCGCAACGTGTACCCCCGACAATCGGCGTGGCGGCTCGCTTGGCGCGGGGCGTAGCATGGTCGGGCGGCACGGTGTGTGGCGTGCTGGCGGGCAGCTTGAAGGTTTGGAACGAGTGGGAGCAAACCTCACGACTCCCGTCATTTTCCGCCCACCCAGATCTCGCGCCGATTCGCGCCGGTTCTCTACCAGATCGGGGGATTTCATGGATGGGTGCGGGTCATGGGGATGGAAGCGGCGGAACTGCGCGATTGTGGACGGCTGAAGGGCATCCGCGCGTTCATTGACGGCCTGTACGCCCACGACATCCACGCCAAGCGCGTGGACTCCCTCGCCGCGGCCACGCTGGGTGTGATGACCGGCGCGTTCGCGATGGCGCTGCTGACCATGCTCGGGGCGGCGGGCGAGAGCCTGGGGATGGACCGTTTGCTCAAGTCCAACACAGCAAAGACGCGCACACACTCGCTGTTCCGCCAGGGGTGCATGCTCTACGAACCGATCCCGAACATGCCGCTCCACCGGCTGCTGCCGCTGATGCAGCGGTTCGCGGAAATGCTGGTCAGCAGCGGGCTGTTGGGCAAGTCTCTCTCGGAAGCGGAATGAGGGGATGGGTGAGGGGCCTGCCACCCTGTTCCCATGCGGCAACCGTCGCCGTGCCGACCTTCAGGGCGGCGGCGAACACCGCCAAGCTCATATTGGCCTGCTTCCGGATCCGCCGGATGTCGGCCGCCTTCAACGAACGCATCTGGGGCAGGCACAGGGCATCAAACCGCCGCATCGTCACCGCTTCCATGGCCCTGCGTCATGCGGATCGCGCGCGGCCTCGCGAACCGCGGGACAATCGAGGCCCCGGTACCGAGCGCGGGCTGTCGCCCGCCCCGCGTCCGCCTCCCCCGCTTACCGCCAGGCCTTCAACCGCGCCGCCGCCTCGCGCATGTCCGCCTCCGGCCCGCAATAGCTGAACCGCAGGAACCGCCGGCCGCGCGTGCGATCAAAGTCCACGCCCGGACTCGCCGCCACCCCGGCCTCGGCCAGCATCCGCGCGCAGAACGCCTCGCTGTCGTTCGACCGGTCGGAGATGTCAGAGAACAGGTAGAACGCCCCCTCGGCCGGGGACAGCCGGGAAAACCCCGCTTCGGGCAGCGCGCGCAGCAGGTGGTCGCGCGACCGCCGGTAGCGCGCGACGTTTTCCCCCAGCTCCGCCCCGCAGTCGAACGCCGCCTCGGCGACGATCTGTGACAGATGCGGCGCGCTGATGAACAGGTTCTGCGCCAGGCACTCTACCGGCCGCACCAGATCCTCCGGCAGCAGCAGCCAGCCCACGCGCCAGCCGGTCATCGAGAAATACTTCGAAAAACTGTTCACCACCACCGCGCTGCCACTGGACGCCGCCGCCGAAGCGATGGCGCTGTCGTAGTGCAGCCCGTGGTAGATCTCGTCGCTGACCAGCCGCACGCCGTGCGCGTCGCACCAGCGCGCGATCGCCGCCAACTCCTCCGGATGCAGCATGGTGCCGGCCGGATTGCACGGGCTGGCCACAATCAGCCCGTCCGGCGGCGGATCGAGGTGCTCAAGCAGCGCCACGCTGGGCTGGAACCGCGTCTCCGGGCCAGCTTCCAGCACCACCGGGTGCATGCCCAGCGCGGTCAGGATGTTCACGTAGGGGGGATAGAACGGCGCGGCCAGCGCCACTCGGTCGCCCGGATCGAACGCTGCCAGGAAGGCCAGCGGGAACGCCCCCGAGGCGCCCACCGTCACCGCTACCTGCGCTACCGGCACGTCCAGACCGTACCAGTCGCGGTAGTGCGCGACGATCCGCTCGCGCAGCGACCGGCGGCCGAATGCCTCGGTATAGCCCAGCGCGTCGCCCGAGCGCAGTGCCGCCACTGCGGCCGCCACCGCCCCGGCTGGCGCGCCGGTGCCGGGCTGGCCGACCTCCATGCGGATGACGTGCGGCGCCCCCGGCGGCAGCGAAGTGGCGCGCGCGTTGGCCGCGGCGATCACGTCCATCACCATGAATGGAGGCGCCGCGGCGCCGCGACCGACCTTCAGCGTCATGCGCGCGGCTGACTCAGTTGCCGCCCACCGCGAGGCCGGCACCGCGCGGGTCGGTCGCCCACTGGCAGCTTCCGGCCGCGCCCGGCAGATAGCTCGCGCAACCGATGACGTTGGCCCGCCCCGGATCGGGCACCGCCGCCGCCATCGCCCGCCCGGTGGTCAGCGTGTTATGCATGCCCACGGCAACGGCCACCGGCGCCCCCGCCTGGCCGGAGCCGCCGACCTCGGCGCGGAACGCCCGCAAATGGTCATTCCAGGCCAGCGCCGCGGCATAGAACGGCGGCGGCACGCTGGTCGGCGAGGCCGCCAGCAGGAACCCGAGCCCCGGCACGATGCGCCCGGTGCCGAACAAGTTGTCGAGGCTCGCGGAACACACCACGGCGTTGCCGTTGCGATCCAGCGTCGCCCAGGTGGTCGAAGCCGGCAGCGGCGGCGGACCCGCCGGCGGCAGCGCGGTGTCCTTCAGCAGCGCATCCGCCGTCCCCCCGGCCGCGCGCCATTGCGCCGCCACCGCCAGCCCGCGCGCCGCCGCCTGGCTGACATCGGCCGGGTGTTGCCGCAACGTCTCGAACGCCGCTGCCGCGGCCAGGCCGCCATCCGCCGGCAGCGGCAGGAACGCGACCTTGTCGCTGTGCCACGGCTCGATCAGCGCGGGCGCCAGCGTCGGCAACGCGCCGCGCAGCGCGCCGAGCGACAGCGGCCCGCCCACCAGCGGCGACTGCTGCGCCAGTTGCCGGGCCAAATTACCCTGGTAGAGGTCGCCCACCCCTGTCACCCGGAGCCGCGACAGCGTCGCGGCGAGGTCGAGCTGCACCAGCGGATCGCCCTCGCGCAACGGCACGCCGTTGCGGCTGAACACTGCGCGGGCGCCCGGATCCGCCAGCAGCGGGCCGGCCACCACGGCCAGGTCCCGCGCCAGCGCCTTCGACACCGGCACGCCGAACCGCGCGAACCGCTCCGCCGGCACCACCAGGCTGGCGAAGGGAAGATGGCCATACCGCGCGTGCAGCAGGTACAGGCCGCGTGCCAGCATCGGCACCGCCGCCGGGCGATCCGCGTTCGTCCCGGTGCCGGCGGACGGACGCGGCAGGAACATGATCGCCTCCGGCACCCCGCCATTGGCGGACTTCCTGCCGGGGGAATAGGCCAGACACGCGCCGCCCGCGCCCAGGCTGGCGCGCGAGGGGAGCGTCACCGCCAGGGCGAACCCGATCGCCACCGCGGCGTCGGCGGCATTGCCGCCAAGCGACAGCGCCTCCCGCCCAAGCAAGGCGGCGCGCGGCTCGTCCGCCACCACGCCGCCGAGGAACCCCTGGACGTGGCCCTCCTGGCCCTCCGGCGGTGCCGAGGCGGCGAACGGGTTCAGGTTGGGCGCCGAGCTGCAGGCCGCGTTGCCCAGGGTCAGCGCCGCCAGGACGATGGCCCGCCAAGCCGCCAGGATAGCGCGCCCGCCACGCGCCGGGACCGAGAGCCTGCTTCGCAAGTTTGCCGATCCTTGTTCCGGGCGGCCGGCCGTGCCCGGGCTGGTCCGCATCGCCTTGGTGAGGAACCGTGCCATAAACGCGTTCGCCAGGACCGGCAACTGCCGGACCCGCCGCCCGAGAGGATTGCCCATGACCAGGCCGTTTCGCCTCCCCGTCCTGCTGCTCACGCTCGCCTGCCTGCCGGTTTTTCCGCGCGGCGCCGCGGCCGACGCGTTCACCCCCGCCCAGCGGGCCGAAATCGTCGCCATCGTGCGCGACGCGCTGCAACGCGACCCGTCGATCCTGCGCGACGCGGTTGTAGCGTTGCAGGCCGACGACGCCGCGCACCAGCAGGCCGAGACCCAGGCGACGCTCGCGGCGCACCGCGCCGGGCTGGTGACGCCGGCCGATCCGGTGGCCGGCAATCCGCATGGCGATGTGACCATCGTCGAGTTCTTCGACACGCGCTGCCCGTATTGCCGGCGCATGGAGCCGGTGATGGAGAAGCTCCTGGCCGAGGATCACGGCGTGCGGCTGGTCTATAAGGACCTGCCCATCCTCGGACCGGCCAGCACCCTGGGCTCCAAGGCATTGCTCGCCGCGCAGGCGCAGGGCGGCTACGACAAGCTGCGCGAGGCGGTGATGCAACTGCCGCCGGATACCACGCTGGCGATGATCCAGGCGGCGGCGGAAAAGCTCGGCCTTGATTGGGGCAGGCTGTCGCGTGACATGAACTCGCCGGCGGTGCGGCAGCGGATCGACGCCAACCTGAAGCTGGCACACGCGCTGGATATCCAAGGCACGCCGGCGCTGGTGATCGGCGACACGATGGTGCCAGGCGCGCTGGATTTGGCGGATCTGGAGAAGGAGGTGGCCGCGGCGCGGGAGGCGGAAAGGAAGTAGGGCGCGCGAAGACCCGCCAATCACGGCACGGCTGCTGGCAACGGGCCGGATGTGGCTGCCGAGCCTTCATCGGCACGACGAAGGCGCGCGGCGCCGACGGCTAGACATCACGCCGACGGACGCTATTCCGCCGCCTGCCGCGTTGCATTGTGGATCACCTCGTCCAGCGCCGGCTTCACGTGGCGCTGGAAATTGTCCAGCGTCTCGATCACCACCTCCTTCGGGGTCTGCGCGTAATGGTTGATCAGCGTGATGTATTCCGCCGGGAACACCCGCCATTGCTCCAGCAACTCGCGCCGCACCTCGTCCACCGTGCCGAACACGAACAGGCCCGAGTTCACCAGCGAACCGAAATAGTCGTCGTTCTCGACGTTGCGCCGGCCCATCGCCGCATAGAAATTCTTCCAGATGTCCAGGTCATAGTTGCGGATGCGGTCCAGCGCGTCCTCGCGCGTCCTGCCGATCTGGATCCAGCGCACCATGCACTGGTTCTGCCCCGGCATGAACGACCGCCCCTGCGCCGCGGCGGCCTTGCGGTAATGCTCCGCCAGCGGACCGGCCGACTGGATGTTGGTGAAGTAGGTCGGCACGAAGCCGTGCCTGCCGCAGAACGCGATGGTCTCCGGACTGCCGCTGCCGGACACGAACACCGGCGGATGCGGCTGCGTCCACGGCGCCGGGCACACCGCCACGCGCCGCGTATGGCCTTGCGCGTCCACCTCGCCCGGCGCGCCGAATTTCTGCGTCACGCCGGCACGCGCCAGCGGCCAGTCATCGACGCCGGTGTCGTACGGATAGGGGATCTGCCAGTTGTCGCTTTTGTGGTCGAAGCTTTCCTGCGTCCACGCCTTCAGCATGATCGCGACGTGGTCCTCGAAGATGCGGCGATTGTTCGCGTCGTCGGCCAGGTCCTTCTCCAGCGTGGTCGCCTGCGAGAACCCGGCGAGCAGGGTCTGCGCATTGTACACCGCGGCGCTTGGCGACTTGGTGGCGCGGGTGCCGAAATGCTGGCCGATCACGTTGGTCCAGCGCGACTGGTAGCCGCGCGCGAGGCCGACAAAGCTGCGGCCTTGTGCGAGCTGGTTGATCACCGCGGTTTCCTCGGCGACGCGGATCGGGTTGTGCGTCGCCATCACGTAGCCGATCACGCCGACATTGATGCGCTTGGTGATCGCTGCCCAATAGGCCTGGATCACGCTCGGCGCCGGCGCGACTTCGTAGCCTTCCGACCAGAAATGGTGCTCGATGGTGGCGATGCCCCACAGCCCCAGCTCGTCGGCCGCCCGCACGATGTCCGAGGCGCCGTGGATCGCGCTTTGGTAGAGTTGCCGGTTGCGGCCGATCGGGCGCAGCGCGGCGCGTTCGGCTTCGTCCTTCGCCGGCATGACCGGGTAGATGACGGTGATCGGCTTCAGTTCGGGCATTGGGGCGGCCTCCTTACCGGGCGTCAAACGACCATACCGCTTGGTAGGAAGGCGTCAATTGCCTCCTCCGCCGCGCGGCGGGAGAGGGTTGTCGGCCGCGGCACGCTTCATCGTCACCCCTACCCGCTCCCGTTGCGCGGGCGAGGATTCAATGCCTTACATGAACACGCTCTCCGGCTCGATGCCGAGCAATATGCGGCCGACGGCTTCGAAATGGGCGTCGCGGGATTGGGTCTGTTGCGACAGCGTGTGCATGTCGCGGAAGCGGCGCTCGAACGGCGTGCCGGGGAAGATCGCGTCCGTGCCGGCGGCCTTGTAGGTGAAGTCCGCCACCGCGATCGCCTCCTGGATCGCATGCGCGCAGGCCAGTCGTACGCGCGCCCGCGCCGGCACTCCGATCACGCCGGTGTCGTCCGCGGTCGCCCAGACGTCCGACAGCGTCTCCACCAGGTATGCGCGCGCCGCATCCAGCCGCCCCTGCATGCGCGCGACATTGCCCTGCACCACGGCATTGTCCGCCAGCCGCCCGAGCCCGCGCGGCGTCTTGCGCGTCGCCAGACCGATGAACGCGTCGAGCATCGCGCGCGCTATGCCACAAGCCACGCCGGCGCAGCCGACCGCATACAGGCCCTGCATGGGGAAAGCGTAGAGCCGCCCGGGAAGCCGCCGCAGCGTCGGATCCTCGCGCGTCGCGCTGAATGCTTCCGGCACGAACAGGTCGTTCAGCGTGTAACCCTCGGACGCGGTGCCGCGCATGCCGATGGTGTTCCAGTTGGCGACATGCGTCGCATGCTCCGCCGGGAACAGCAGCGTGCGCACGATCGGGCGGCCGGCGGCGTTCAGTCGCAGCGATCCGTCCGGCTCCACCACCTGGCCGTGCGCGCCCATCCAGTTGGCCTGCCGGCAACCGCTGGCGAAACCCCATTCGCCACTGATCCGGTAGCCGCCCGGCACTGCGACCGCCTTGCACGCATTCGGCGGGCCCCAGGCGACGATCGCGCGCGGGTCCCCGAAGATCGTGCGCATCGCCTCGGGTTCGAGGAACGGCGCGATCAGCGACGAACTGTTGCAGACGAACAGGTTCCAGCCGAACGAGCCGTCGTGCCGGCTGACTTCCTCGATGGCGCGCAGATACACCCAGGGTTCGACCTCGTCGCCGTCCACCGCGCGCGGCAGGAACATGCGGCACAGCCGCGATGCGTGCAGTTCGCCGAGCAACGGCTCGGGGATTTTCTGGGTGCGTTCGATCTCGTCCGCGGCGGCGGCAATCGATGCGGCCAGATCCCGCGCCCTGGCGACCGGGTCCGGCCTGGTGAGGACATTCATTCGACGTTCCGTGCCATTCCGCGGCGATTACGGGACGGCGCGCGGACGATGTCAACGCGGGCACGCCGGAGTGTTTTCGGGAAAGCGGGGTCGATCATGACGGCCGGCAAGGCCGCAACGAAGATTTTGGCTCTTGTGGCGTTGTTTACAGAATTGGACTACGATTGGGCATTGATGGAGCCGACGGCATTTGAGAGCTGGCTTGGTGGGATCGCGGGGTTAACCGCGGCGCGGCGATTGCTGGCGTTGCAGACGCTGACCTCATCGCGGAACGTTGGCAGCGCAGGCGTCGGGACACCTCCAGCTTTGATCCCAGCAATCGTACAGTCTGCCTCCAAAGCATCATCTCGATCGCAGCCAGCATCTCGGATTGACGCGGCCGGTGTCGCGGAACCTGGCCAACGTCGGGTGGACAGTGTTGGCTGCCCGCATTGCCAGAACCGCGACGTGGTACCTTGGGGACAGGCCAGTGCAATGCCGCGCTATCGCTGCAAAGCTTGCCGCCGGACCTTCAACGCCCTGACAAACGCACCGTTGGCCAACTTACTGATGAAGGACAAACGGGTCGCACAGACCCAAGCCATGATCGACGGTGTCACCACCGCGAAGGCCGCTTAACGATGCGGCGCGCATTATACGACGGCATTTCGCTGGCGGCACCGATTTCTGGCGTCACTGGCGGGCGACAAGCCCGCGACGATGGCCGGGATTGTCGAAGGCGACGAGACGTTTATTCTGGAATCGTTCAAAGGCAAGCGGTCGGAGATGCCGCGAAAAGCCCGCAAGAGAGGCGGCAAATCGGCTAGGCGCGGACTGTCCGCCGAGCAAATACCGGTGATCGTCGCGCGCGACCGTTCGGGAGCAACCACCGACGCCGCGCTGGCAAAACTGAACCGTGTAGCCATCGCCGCCGCCCTGGACGGCATCGTCACACCAGCCAATGAGTTCTGCTGCGACGGTGGTACTGCGATTGTTGCCTTCGCGCGCCGGGCTGGGATCCCGGCGCACATCCTGCCGATGCCCGGCAAACCCAACCCGAAGGCGCCGGATTTTCACCTCGACAACGTGAATGCCCACCATAGCCGGTTGAAGGAATGGCTACGCCGCTTCCATGGTGTCGCCACAAAAATCTGCCGACCTACCTCGGATGGCGGCGAACCTTGGAGGCGATGGGACAGAACGCCACGTCAGCCGCCATGATCCTCGGGGCTATCGGATTAGGGCCTTACCAACAAGATACGCTACAAGAGCCTTGATCTTGGTCTAACCGGCTACGAATAGCGCCGTCGCCAATCCGGGGAAAAGCAACCCTGCGAGAGGACGCAGCCGGGGGCAGGCCAATTAGGGTGCGGCGGTACGGCCAGAGTGTATGTAAGGTGCAGGGCCGGGCGGGATTCTCACGCCCGGGAAATAAACACCAGACAAAATCGCCGGCCTGAAACGGCGGAACGGTCAACTGTGTCCGGGGAAGGCGAGGGCGGCGGCCAGCAAGCGGCTTCGCGCCTTATAATCGGCGTCGGTGTCATCCTCGGCGCGGAAAACGATATGCGTCCGATCACGTAATCCCGGTCCAACCGCGACGTGCGGCGCGGTGCCGGGCAAGCTCTGACTGGCGGGCCGGCGCTTCGGGAGATGGCAGTTGATCCATGCCCTAAGGCAAGCATCGGTAATCACTCCGGAGCGCCGGTCTGCATAGCACAGTCCTGACCATTCGATGGAACATTGTCGGGATATTTTACATGCTTGCCGTCATCAACCCACTGTCCGCTGCCGTTCAAGCACAGAAGCGCATTTGGCGCTTGGGATTGAACAATTCGGCAGTTCAGCCCCTTATTGCTTTGCACAGCCTCTGGTCCCACGTTCATATGCTGCCAAAAACACACGCTTCCAGTTTGCAATGGACGAAGGAAGATCGTTGTGCGTCCATAAATCCGATCCTAATCTAAAAATAATCCAAAAAATGCATCTGCGACAGTGGAAATTTTTACTGATTTGTCGGGATTCTTTACGTACGGATTGACCCGGCTCGTCCGCGTCCGTCTAAATCATTGAACGTCAACGATTTTTGGGGATGGCACGAATATTGCTTGGCCATTACATACAGGGTGCCGTAGTGAGCGAGTGCCTTGGTATGACAAGGGGAACACGAATGCGAAAGACATTTTCCGCGGTCCTCACGGGGTTGGGGCTTCTTGCATTGGCAATGCCAGCACGCGCTGGGGTTAGCTATGACGCCAGCCTTGCTTCGCCTGGGACCTACTACGGCACCGGCAACGTGAACGCTCACTGGGTGGTCGATACCGGGACCAACCTGGAACTTGGTCTCCAGACGCTCATCCGCTATACGAACGCGGTGGTGCCGACGACCACGAACGTTTACGACGTTGCCCTGGGCAACTCATCACACGGTGGCGCTTTGTGGGGCTTCGCGTTTTCGGTTAACAGCAGCCCAGCTCTTCTGACTACACTGACATTGTCCATGAGCGTCACCGACTACCTTCACGGCACTACCGTGACGTTCGATCCGAAATTGATTGGGGACAACGCCGGAACCGACGGAACCAACACTGTTGGCGGGGGACCCGGCTGTTCGACGAGCACAACTGCTTCCGCCTGTGACCCATCGACTCAGACCGGCATTCAGAACGCCGAAGCGTTATCCTTCACCAATGGAGTTCCGGACGGATTCGATCCAAATTACAACTCAGGCGTAAACAATACCTGGTTGATTACCCTCACCGCATCGAGCGGCGGCAGCACCGTGGGCCAAGTCAGCGAACTCGTTAATGCCGGTGCAGGCTCTCCCCTGCCGGAACCGGCATCCATGGCACTGCTTGGCAGTGGTCTGCTCGGTCTCGGTGCCCTACGCCGCCGTCGCCGCGGCTGAATGTTGCCGTTTCTTTATTCGGACTGACGGTAAAAAAGACCGCGACAAACCCTCGCCGCGCGCGAGACACTTGTTCTACTCGCGTGCGGCGATCTGCGTTGGACAGAGATTTGTCTCTGCGCCGTGGTGGCGCGAGAACCCCACCGACAAATCTTGCTATCTATGACCTGGGTCTGTGCGACCCATTTTTTCCACCCAGCGCGATGGTGCGTCGCGATGGATCGGTCGCAGCGTGCCGCAGACCAGCGGCGTGGCGGCGAATCACCGGCTCGACGGCCGCGGATCGAGACCCTGGACGATGCAGCGAATGGCGGTGTGGACGGGCGCTCGCTTCCAGCGCGAGCCGCAGGAGGCATTCAACCGGCGGCGATGCACTCTGATGAAAGCCTCGACGGAGCGGAAGGAGTTGCCGCCGCTCTCGCACCTCGACCTTCCGCGTTGCGGGCGAGGTTGTCAGCCAGCCCACCCGAAAGACCGCTCCACCGCCTTGTGCCACGCCGCGGTCAGTGCCGCGCGACGCTCCTCCGGCATTGACGGCGTCCAACAGCGTGTCACCGCCCAGTTGGCGCGCAGATCGTCGAAATCCTGCCAATAGCCGACCGCCAGACCCGCGGCGTACGCCGCACCCAGCGCGGTCGTTTCCAGGGTACGGGGTCGCGCCACCGGGACGTTCAGCATGTCGGCCTGGAACTGCATCAGCAATTCGTTGACCACCATCCCGCCATCCACGCGCAGCGTCCTTATGGGAATCCCCGAATCCTGCTCCATCGCCCGCACCACATCCAGCGTCTGGTAGGCGCTGGCCTCCAGCGCGGCGCGGGCGATCTGCCCCGCGGTCGCATGGCGCGTCAGGCCGGCGATCACGCCGCGCGCGTCGCTGCGCCAATATGGCGCGTACAGCCCGGAAAACGCCGGCACGAAATACACGTCGCCGTTGTCCGGCACCGATGCGGCCAGCGCCTCCACATCGGCGGCCGCACGGATGATGCCGAGATTATCGCGCAACCATTGCACCAGGGCACCGGTCACCGCGATCGATCCCTCCAGCGCATAGCACGCCGGTGCATCACCAAACCGACCGGCGACGGTGGTGATGAGCCCGTGTCGCGAGGGCCGCGGCGTGGTGCCGGTGTGCATCAGCAGGAAACAGCCGGTGCCGTATGTGTTCTTCGCCTCGCCCGGTTCGCAGCAGGCCTGCCCCAGCAACGCCGACTGCTGGTCGCCGAGAATACCGGCCACCGGCACGCCCGCGAGCGGCGCGCGCGCCGTGGCATACACCGCGGAGGACGGCACGATCCGCGGCAGCACCGCGCGCGGAATGCCGAACGCATCCAGCAATGAATCGTCCCATTGCAGCGTCACCAGATCCATCAATTGCGTGCGGCTGGCGTTGGTGACGTCGGTGATGTGGGTGCCGGCGAGGTGCCAGAGCAACCAGCTATCGACGGTGCCGAATGCCAGGTCGCCGGCTTCGGCGCGACGGCGCGCCTCGGGCACGCTGTCGAGCAGCCAGCGCAGTTTCAGCGCGGAAAAATAGCTGGCGAGCGGCAAGCCGGTCTGTGGGCGAAACCGATCCTGGCCGCCGCCGCGCGCGTATTCCGCGACGAGCGGCTCGGTGCGGGTATCCTGCCAGACCACGGCATTGTGCACCGGCTGACCGGTGGCGCGATCCCACAGCAGCGTGGTTTCGCGTTGGTTGGTGATGCCGACCGCGGCGAGGTCGCGCGGCGACAAATCCGCCTCGCGCAATGCCTGTTCGATCACGGCGAAGGTGTTGTCGCGCAGTTCAACCGGATCGTGTTCGACCCAGCCGGGCCGCGGATAGATCTGCCGGTGCTCGCGCTGCGCCGAGGCGACGGCGTTGCCGGCGCGATCGAACACGATGAACCGGCTGCTGGTGGTGCCCTGGTCGATGGCGCCGACGTAACTGGTCATGTGTCCTCCGGGTGGCCGCGCCGGGGGAGATTGCATGAGCCGGGCGAAAAAATCGCCCGCCGGTCGCCGTTAGGACACGCCGCGAAACAAACGATCCAAAGCCGGCCGCGTAAGCGCGATCTCCGCGAAAGCGGGACCCGGACCGTGGTTGGGTCCCCGCTTTCGCGGAGATGCCGGACGAAGCGGTGGCGGCCAGGCCGAAACGGCCCGATTAATTCGCGGCCGGTTCGGTGGCCATTGGGCGCGGCAGGTCGGTCTTGGCCTGGTCGGTCATCATCTCGATGCGTCCGGTGATCTGGCCGCCATCCTCCACTTGCAGCCTCCGGCAGCGCGCGGTGCCCAGCACGCGGCCGGTGCTGCGCACCACCAGGGCGCCGCGGGCGGTGAGGGTGCCGTCGATGGTACCGGCGATCTCGGCTTCCTCGACTTCCACCTCGCCCTTGAACACGCCGCCGGGCGCGATCGCCAGTTCGGTGGCGTGGATCATGCTGGCTTCCACGGTGCCCTCGACGACGAGGCGTTCGGCGTCCTGGACGGTGCCTTGCACGCTGATGCCGCGACCGACGACCAGGGTGCGGCGCTCGCCTGGCTCGCGCGCCGGCGAACGCACGGGCGGCAAGCCCGGGCGCGCACCGCTGGCAGGCGGCGCGGCCGGTCCGCCAGGAGCAGAGGAAAGCGGTGGGCGGGACATGGATGGCGCCTCCTTCGGTGGGGCGGGACGGAACGGAGGGACACCGAGGCCGGTGTCCCCGGATCCGAATGGTGAGGCCGGATGCACGACGTTTTGAGTCGCGGCGTCATCGACGGGGTTCGAGGCGGCCGGGTTGCCGGCAGGCAACGTTGCGCCCGAACCGAACGGCACCTCGTCAGGCTTGCGGCGTTTGAACAAAGCGCCCCCAAATGCGGTTGACGGAATGGACGAGTCCCTAAGACGCAACCGGCCTAACACGCCGGCCGGCGAGGGACAACCGCCGCATGGCAGTTATCCACAATGATCCGCTTAGGGACAAGCTTTTTGCCGAGTCTGCGTCAAAGCGAGATCGAGCACGTGCACCATGGCAGCGGTGCCGAGAACGGGGATGAGCAGGTTGAGCAGGGGCAAATATGCCGCGAACGCCATTATTCCGCCATAGCCCAGAATGGTGCCACGCGCGTTCCGATAGACCAGCGCGGCGGCCCGGCGGGGCATGCGGCGCATGGCTACCGCGACGAACAGGCCGCGGCCGATGGCATAGGCGGCGATTGCCCAGGCGAGCGCAAGGCCGATGCCGGGCTGGATCAGCACCAGCGGCAGCGCGAGCAGGTTCAGCGCGAGGACTCGGCCGCCGAGGCTGAGGCCGTCCCAGAGCTGTGCGGCAAGCGGCGCGGCGCGCGCGGGCGGCAGCATCGGGTAGTAGCGGCGCTCCACCGCGCCGGCGATGCGGTCGATATACATGAGGCCGATGGCGGCGGCGAGCGGCAGGAACAGCCAGCCCGAGAGCAGCGAGGCGCCGATCGACGCCAGCAGGCCGGCGGCCCAGCCGAGCGCGCCGTGCAAGTGCAGCACGCGCTGCACCGCCCAGCCGGCGGCGAGGTGCAGCGCGACGAAGCAGGCGGCGGACCAGGCGAGGCAGCGCGCCAGCACGCCGAGGAAAGCGCGGTCATCGAGCTGACCGACGGCTCGGGTGAGGGGGGAGAGCAGGGGATGCATGCGATGTACACCTCTCCCGCCGCGCGGGAGAGGTCAAGGCGGGTGAGCGCCGAGGGTTGTGCGGGGGCAGCGATGCCGCCTGCGCTGCCTCTCCCGGCGCTGCCTTGCGGCCTGCCGCCGCTGCGATAACCGCCCGCCGGCGTCCGCGGTCCTGCCCTGGCAGGCCGGCATGACGGGCTGGCACGGCACGGCGTCGCGTCGTTTCAGGGGTTTCTCGCCGGCGGGGCATCGAGCACGCCGGTGCGGGCGGTCCCGGGCGCGCGGCGGGCGGTATTTAGTTTGTAAAAATACCACATTCATGTTAGTATATAAGTCTGGCCAAGATTTTCCGGAGCACGCCGCATTGAACCGAACACCAAATTCAAGCCCCGCCGGGCCGCACCCGGACGAAGCCGGGATGGCCAGCGGGTGCAATTTGCCACCGAACCATCGAGTGATGCCGGCCGGTGCCGCGATTGCGCGGTCCTGCAACCGTTGCGGCGCGCGAGCGCCGTCCTGGACCGACCTCTTCGATCCACGCCAACCCGAGGCGTTCCTGGCCTTCTGCTCGGGCTGGTGCGCCATGCAGTTGTGCATCTGGCCGAACGAGTTCGCGGCGGAAAACACGATGGTCACGCTGGCGATCGGCCTGCGCGGACACGAGCGGACCTGGGCGATTTTTGCCACCGTCGCGGCGCTGCTGAAACTGGGAGGCCTGGCGACCCGGTTGAGCGGCAGATGGCAGGGTTATTCCGCGGGTCTGCTGGCGTCCGGGCTGTTCATGTCGATCATATTCTGGATGATCGTGGGCCTGTCGCGCGTGGCGGATTTCCCGCACACCATAACGCCAATCGGGTTGACCGGGCTGGGCATGGCCGCGGCCTTCCAGTTGGCCAACCGGCGCGATCCGCGGGAGACCTGGAAATGACCGACCCCTCCGGGCTGGGCGACGCGATCCTGCTGCGCCTGGCCGACCGGCTTGGCGCGGCGGAACAGCAGGCCGCCGCCAATGCGGCGGCGATGCGGGCGATGGGCGACAGCATAGCCGAGCTGCGGCAACTCATCGCCGGCCTGGCGCATGATTTCGACGCGTTGCGCGCGATCTCCAGCGACACGTTGCAGGCGTTCGAGAAGATGCGCACGCCGCTGCAAGGCTTGCTGGACCTGAAGGCCAGGCTGTCCGGGGCGTGGCTTGCGGTCACCGCGCTGCTGATGGTGGTGGCGTATCTGCTGCAGCCGTTGCTCGGCCAGATCTACCGCTGGCATTTCGGCGGGTGATGGCGTGGCCGGCCGGGCCGGGCATTGCCGGCGGCGCCTGCCGCGTCCAGAACCACGCGCCATGGCAGACCCAAGGACCGCACCACTGCCGCCGACCGCGAGGCAACGGCGCTGGAGCCTGGCGGCGGCCATCGCCTCGGTCACCGTGTTCGGCCTCAGCATCGGCCAGGTTGTGCCGCTGTTGTCGCTGCTGCTGGAAGCCCGCGGCACGGATGCGACGGTCAACGGCATCAACGCCGCGGCGGCGTTCGCCGGCGTCATCGCCGGACCACTGCTGGCGCCGCGCGGCGTCCGGGCGTTCGGCATCCGCAATTTCCTGCTGCTGTGCTTCGCGCTGGAGGTGGCGGTCTGTCCGCTGCTGAAGCTGTTCGACAGCCTGGACGCCTGGTTCGTCCTGCGCGCTTTCTCCGGCATGCTTGGCGCCAGTATCTTCACCTCGAGCGAGGCCTGGATCAACCTCCTGGCCGGCGACGCGGGCCGCGGGCGCATCATCGGGCTCTATGCCACGGCGTTGTCCGCCGGCTTCGGGATCGGCCCGCTGCTGCTGTCGTTCACCGGCATCCAGGGCTGGCCGCCGTTCCTCGTCAACGCCGGCATCATCGGCGTCGCCGGTCTGCCGCTGCTGCGGGCCGGCAACGTGACGACGGATTTCGGCCGTGAGCACGGCGCGCACCCGTTCACCATGGTCGCCAGGGCGCCGCTGATCCTGCTGGCGGTGGCGCTGTTCGGCTTCTACGAGGCGAGCTTGCTCGCGCTGCTGCCGATCTGGGGCGTGCGCCTGGGTTTTTCGCCGGGTCTCGCCGCCGCGACCGTGTCGGCGGTGTATATCGGCTCGGTGGCGCTGCAACTGCCGATCGGCTGGCTGTCGGACAAGATGGCGCGCTTCGCGGTGCTGCGCGCCTGCGGCGGCGCCGGCCTGCTGGGCGCGATCGGCATCGCCCTACTGGCGCGCCCGGCGCCGGCCTTGCTTGGGGCCCTCGCCGTGTGGGGCGGCGTGGTCACGGCGATCTATCCGGTCGCACTGAGCATGGCCGGCGACCGTTTCCGTGGCGGCGAACTGGTGACGGCGAATGCCGCCATCATCATCGCCTACGGGCTCGGCGCGCTTATCGGGCCGGGGCTGGGCGGGGCGGCGATGGATTTGTGGGATCCGCAGGGTCTGTTCTGGTTCTTCGTCCTGCTGTTCGCCGCGTTCCTGGCGGCGACCGGCATCGGCCCGATGACACGGTTGACGCAAACCTGACCGGGCCGCCGCTTGGCTGGCCGCCGGCGCCGCCCAATGCTCTTGCCCGCAACCAGCGGAGCAGGCGAGATGGCGGGAGAGACGCTGCACGAAGAGCGGGTCGTGTTGGGCAAGGAGTTGCTCGACCGGCACCGCGCCCCGGCGACCGTCATGGAGGAGCTGGAGGCGACCGATTGGTACGACCGGCGGATCGCCGGCAGCGAGAACGCGGAACTCCGCGCCGTCCTCACGCACAATCGCGACGAAGAGAAGGAGCATGCCTCGATGCTGCTGGAATGGGTGCGGCGGCACGATCCGGCTTTCGCGCGGCACATGGGGGCCCAGCTCTTCAATCAGGGACCGATTCGTGAGACCGCGGCGATCGAGGGTGAAGCTTGCGCCGCGGCGGCAAGCGACGGCAGGCTGGGCATCGGCAGCTTGCGCGCGGCGAGGTGAGCGATGGACCGTTTGTTGCGCGAGCTGGCGCCGATTTCCACGGCCGCCTGGGCGGTGATCGAGAGTGAGGCGCGGCGCACGCTGAAGACGACACTGGCCGGGCGCAAGCTGGTCGATTTCCGCGGCCCGCTGGGCTGGGACGCCGCCGCCATGGGAACCGGTCGCAGCGCACCCCTGGCGCCACCCCCCCCGATTCGGCCGCCGAGGCACGGCTGCGCAAGGTGTTGCCCCTGGTGAAATTGCGGGTGCCCTTCGCGCTGCGCCGTAGCGAACTCGACGCGGTGGATCGCGGCGCCGAAGACCCCCGACACCGAACCGGTCGTGGCCGCGGCGCGGCAGGTCGCGATCGCCGAGGATCGTGCGATCTTCCACGGCCACCCTGACGCCGGGATCCGCGGGCTGTGCGAGACGCGCGCCGAGGTGGCGCTGCGGCTGGATGGCGACGTCACGGGGTATCCGACGCTGATCGCCACCGCGCTGAACCGGCTGCGCGACCGCGGCGTTGACGGGCCGTACGCCGTGGCGTTGAGCGAGCGGGCCTATACCGGCCTCATCGAGGCGACGCAGAGCGGCTATCCGGTGCTGGACCATGTGCGCCGCCTGGTGAGCGGAGCGCTGGTCTGGGCGCCGGGCCTGGATGGGGCGCTGGTGGTTTCGCAGCCGGGCGGCGATTTCGCGCTGACAGTCGGGCAGGATTTCTCGGTTGGCTACCTGGCGCACGATGCGGAGCAGGTGCAGCTTTTTATCGAGGAGAGCTTCGCGTTCCTGGCGATTTCGCCCGACGCGGCAGAGGCGATTGCCGGCAAAACGACCTCGCCGGCGTAGCGCGAGAGGTTTTCATGGCGCATCGCCGGCTCCGCTGGCATGATCCGGTTCTCCCTCAGGCGAATGCGGCATCGGGCCAATCGTGGCGAAGCACCCAGCGCAGCGCGCGGCGATGCGGCGACAGTCGCGGCCGGGGCGACCGGGCCGGGTGGCGGCGCGGTTGCCGGAAACCGCGGTGGTCCAGGTCACCGGCACCGACCCGGATGGCGACGCGCTGGCGCGACCCACGGCCTGGGATTCGGAAGACGGCCCGCCGCCGCTGATATTCATGCAGCCCGAGGCGCCGGGGCACGCCGCGCTGGCACCGGGGGAACGGGTGCTTGCCCGCCTCAAGCCGCTCGGCGCCGGCCGCTATGAGGGCCGCACGATGCGGCGCCTTGCCGAGGCGCCCGGCCGGGTCCTCGGCGTGTTCCGCCGTGGCCAGGGCGAGAACCGATTGGTCCCCACCGACCGCCGCGCCAAGGCGGAATGGATCATACCGCTGGGCCAGGACGGCGGCGCCATGCCCGGTGAGATCGTCCTGGCGGAGCCGTTACCGCACCATCGTGGGCTCGGGCTGAAGCCGGCAAGGGTGATCGAGCGGCTGGGGACCATGGGCGACGCGCGCTCGGTCAGCCTGATCGCCATTCATACGCACGACATCCCGGTGGCATTCCCGGAGGACGCCCTGGCGGCGGCGGACCGTGCCCGCGCCACGCCGCTCGGCCGGCGCACCGACCTGCGCGACATCCCCCTGGTGACGATCGACGGCGAGGATGCGCGCGATTTCGACGACGCGGTGTTCGCCGGGCCGGACGACTCCCTCTTCCCCGACGGCTTCCGGCTGATCGTCGCCATCGCGGACGTGGCGCACTACGTCGAGCCCGGCTCGCCGCTGGATCGCGCGGCGCGGACCCGCGGCAACTCGGTGTATTTCCCCGACCGCGTCGTGCCGATGCTGCCCGAGGCGCTGTCGAACGGCTGGTGCAGCCTGCGCGCCGGCGAAGATCGCGGCTGCCTGTTCGCCGAGCTGCGGATTGACGCCGGTGGCAACAAGCTGGCGCACCGTTTCGGACGCGGGTTGATGCGCAGCGCGGCGCGGCTGACCTACACGCAGGTGCAGCAGGCGCACGACTCGGGGCAGGCCAGTCACCACGCGTCTGGGCAGGCCAGTCACCACGCGCTCGCCCTGCCGCACCTGTTTGCTGCCTTCCATGCCCTGCGCGAGGCGCGCATCGCGCGCGGCACGCTCGATCTGGACCTGGCGGAGCGCCAGGTGGTGCTGGACCGCGACGGCAAGGTGACCAGTGTCGCGCCGCGCCCGCGGCTCGACAGCCACCGGCTGGTCGAGGAGTTCATGATCCTGGCCAACGTCGCCGCGGCGGAGGAGCTGGAACGGCTGCACCAGCCCTGCGTGTACCGCGTGCACGCGCCGCCGTCGGAGGAAAAGGTCGCATCGCTGCGCGACTTCCTGCACACGTTGGGCATCGCGCTGCCACCCGGCGACAGGCTGCATCCGCGGGACCTCGACCGGGTGCTGCGCCGCGTCGCCGGCACGCCGGAGGAGCGGCTGGTCAACGAGGTGATGCTGCGGTCGCAGTCGCAGGCGGCGTACAGCCCGGACAACATCGGGCATTTCGGCCTTGCCCTGGCGCGCTACGCGCATTTCACCAGCCCGATCCGCCGCTACGCCGACCTGCTGGTGCATCGCGCGCTGATCGCAGGGCTGCGGCTGGGCGCCGGCGGGTTGGAAACGGAGGAGGCCGCGGGCTTCCCCGCGACGGCCGACCATGTCACCGCCACGGAACGCCGCGCCCAACTTGCCGAGCGCGAGGCGCTCGACCGTTACCTCGCTGCATACATGGCGGACAAAACGGGCGCGCATTTCGCTGCGCGAATTTCGGGCGTGACGCGATTCGCGCTGTTCGTCACAGTGGCGGAAAGCGGCGCGAGCGGGATCGTGCCCGTCTCCACGTTGCCGGACGACTACTGGCAGCACGACGCAAGGGAACAGACGTTGACCGGCCGCCGCACTCGACAGGTTTTCCGGCTGGCGCAGGAGGTTGAAGCGCGCCTGGCGGAGGCGAGCCCGGTCACCGGCGGCCTGGTTTTTCATATTGTGCCGGAGACGCAACAGCCAGGGAAACGGTCCCGCCACAGGTGAACCGCCTCACCGTCCTGCTGCTGTTGTTGCTGATCGTGCGAGCGCACGCGCAGCCGGTTGCCAGTGGAGGATTCGATCCTGGCATGGTCGCCAATGTCTATACCGTCGCGCTCGCCTTCATGGAGCCGCGCACGCTCGAGCAGGTGCCGGTGCCGACGCTGACGGTGTGGGGCTTGCGCGGGCTGACCGCGCTCGATCCGAATCTCACGGCGGAGCAACGCGCGGGAAAGCTGGTGCTGTCGGGGCGCAACGGCGTGCTGGCGGAACAGCCGGTGCCGGCCGGCGTGGCGCCCGAAGCCTGGGCGGCGGCGGCGGTGCGGTTGTCCGAGGCGGCGGCCGGCGCATCCGCGGCGGTGCGCCGGGCGGGCACGCAGGGCATCATCCAGAGCTTCTTCGACGAGTTGTTCAACCACCTCGATCCGTATTCGCGCTACGTCGCGCCGCGGGAGGCGGCGGAGGATCGTGCCGGGCGCAACGGCACGGCCGGGCTGGGCCTCACTCTGGCGCAACGGGGCGCCAGCATCCTGGTGCGGGCCGCGGTGGCGGACGGGCCGGCGGCGATGGCGGGTGTCCAGCCGGGTGACGTCGTGCTGAGCGTGGACGGCGCCCCGGTGCGCGGCAAGGACGCCGCCACGATCGCCGCATTGCTTGCCGGACCGGCGGGGACCACGCTGCAGATGAGTTGGCGCGGCCACGACGGCAAACCGCGCTCGGCCGAGTTGGAACGCTCGATGGTGCCGCCGGAAAGCGTGTTCGCGGAGCGGGTGGGCAACCTGCTGCTGCTGCGGATCACCGCGTTCAACCGCAGCACGTCGGCGCACCTGTCGGAGGCGTTGCAGGACGGCATGGCCGCGCAGCATCCGCCGGACGGCATTATCCTCGACCTGCGCGGCAACCGCGGCGGGCTGCTGCGCGAGGCGGTGGAGTCGGCAGATGCACTGCTGCCGGCAGGCGTTGTCGCCTACACCTGGGGGCGGGATCCGGACGCCGACCACGTGTGGCGCTCGGCGCCCGGCGAACTGGCGCGGGGCGTGCCGGTGGTGGTGGTGGTGGACGGCCGGACCGCCAGCGCGGCCGAGATCCTTGCCGCCGCGCTGGCCGATCGCGGCCGCGCTGTGGTGGCCGGCAGCACGACGCTGGGCAAGGGCCTGGTGCAGACGATCGATCCGCTGCCCGATGGCGGCGAGTTGTTCGTCACCTGGAGCAGGGTGCTGGCGCCACGCGGCTGGCCGATCCAAGGGCTGGGCGTGCTGCCGCAGGTCTGCACCAGCCTGGGTGGGGCGGCGCTGCAACGGCAGCTCACCGCGCTGGCCGAGGGGGTGCAGCCGATGCAGCACGACATCGACGTGGACCGCACCGCGCGGGCGCCGCTGTCGCCGGCGCGGATGCTGGCGATCCGCAGCGCCTGCCCCGCGGCGGAAGGGCGGGAGGCAGACCTGGCGACGGCGCGGGCGCTGATCGACAATCCGGCCGCCTATGCCGCGGCGCTGCTGCCGCCGTTGCGGCAGGCGGCAGGGGAGTGATACCGACCGCCCGAAAGGCTGACTCATCAGGCGTCCAGCCGTGCGACATCCATGTCATTGCCAGGAGCGGAGCGACGAAGCAATGACATGGTACTCGGTTCCCGCACGCGTACGTCAGTCTTTCGGGCGCCTGGTATGAGACGGCGCCGGCTTGCCTGCGCAGGGCATGACGAATGCGCATCGTGGCTTGCGGCCCGCCGAGGATCCAGGCGGAGGCCGAGGGCGATCATCACCAGCCAATGGAACCGGCTCCACGGCAGCCGGCGAGCCACGCCGGAATGCCGGTGGTGAAGGTGGTGCGCTCCCACTCCCCAGTTGGGATGGGGAGACTCGTCTTGGTCGCATCTGCTGCCATACTGTCGGCCGCGACGCACGGAGGCACAGCATGGACCGGTTCCTGGCCGAGATTGAGCAAACGATCACGCGATGGCACGGCATCGACGCGCCCAATGACCCGGCCAGGCGCATGGCCGCCGACCTGGTTGCGACGATCCGCGCCTTCGAAGCGCAGCGCGGCACGCTCGCCTTCGAGGACGAGCCCGCGAGTTTCGAAGCCGCCCTGCTCGAGACGCGGGAGGCATAGGCGATGTCCGGGCTCGCCGACCTTACGCTGGTGGAGGCGTCCGACGCGGTGCGCCTCGGCCAGGCAAGTTCGATGGAACTGCTGGACGCGATCTGGGCCAACCTCGATGCGGCCAATCCGCGGCTTAACGCGACGATCTGGCTGGATCGCGAAGGCGCCGAGGCGGCAGCGCGGCAGGCCGACCGGGCGGTGCGCGAGAAGGCCCGGCTCGGCCGGCTGCACGGCGTTCCGCTGGCGCACAAGGACATGTACTACCAGGCGGGGAAGCTGAGCACCTGCGGCTCGGCGATCCGGCAGGACTACCGCCCGACGATCACCGCCACGGTGATCGACCGGCTGGCCGCGGCCGGCGCCTATACGTTCGGCGGGCTGAACATGGCGGAATTCGCGCAGAACCCGACCGGCCACAACAAGAATTTCGGCGACTGCCACAACCCGTGGAACCTGCCGTACATCACGGGCGGGTCGTCGTCGGGGTCGGGCGCCTCGGTGGCGGGGCGGTTCAACTACGCGGCGCTCGGGTCGGACACCGGCGGCTCGATCCGGCTGCCGGCGGCGGCGTGCGGGGTGACCGGCATCAAGCCGACGCAGACCCGGGTGCCGCGCTACGGTGTCATGCCGCTGTCGTTCAGTTGCGACAATGTCGGGCCGCTGTGCCGCACCGCGCGGGACTGCGCGCGGATCATGACGCTGATCGCCGGGCGCGATCCACGCGACCCAACCAGTTCGGCGCTGCCGGTGCCGGACTACGAGGCGGCGCTGGACGGGGATTTGCGCGGGCTGCGGGTGGGCGTGGCCACGACGTATTTCCTCGACGACGCGGACGCGCCGGTGGTGCAGGCGATGGAGCAGGCGGTGGAGGTCCTGGCGGCGCGTGGCGCAGTGGTGCAGCGGATCGGTTTGCCGCTGATGGACGCGGTCTCCGCCTGCGTGGGCATCATCTCGCGGGTCGAGGCGGCGACTATCCATGCGCAATGGATGCGCACGCGCGCGGCGGATTATGGCGTGCATATCAGCGGCCGGATGTATCCGGGCTATGCCATCCCGGCGCCGTACTACATCGAGGCACTCAGCCGGCGCGGGCCGATCCTGCGGGCGTTCGCCGCCGAGGTGTTCGCCAAGGTCGATGTGCTGGTGACGCCGACCATCCGCACCTGCCTGCCGACACTGGAGGAGACCGACATCGATCACGGGCCGCCGGGCACGGAAGAAAAATTCCTTGCGGTGTCGGCGAATACGCGGCCGTTCAATTATCTGGGCCTGCCGGCGGTGAGCGTGCCCTGCGGCTTCGACCCGAACGGCTGCCCGATCGGTCTGCAGATCGCCGGCCGGCCGTTCGCCGAGGCGCGCGTGCTGCGCGTCGCGGACGCGTACCAGCGCGACACCGCATGGCACGCGCGCCGGCCGCCGGTGCTGGCCGGCGCCGCGAGCGAGGCCGTGGCATGAGCAAGCCCAAGGTTGCGTTTGTCGGCACCGGCGGCACGATCGCCTCGTTGGGCGCGGGGCCGCTCGACCTGCAGAACTACGGCGCGACCGGCAAGGTGATGCACGCGGACGAGATCCTGGCGCGCGTGCCGGAAACCGCGCTGGTGGCCGAGGTGATCGCGGTGCCGTACCGCAACGTTCCCAGCACCGCGATCGACTTCACGGATTGGCGGGCGCTGGCGGTGCTGTGCGACCGGCTGGCGGCGGAGCATGCGGATCTCGCCGGCATCGTCATCGGCCACGGCACGGCGACGCTGGAAGAGACGGCGTATGTGCTGAACCTGACGCTGAAGGTGAGCGTGCCGGTGGTGCTGGTGGGCGCGCAGCGGCCGCCCAGCGCGCTGTCCTCGGATGCCGGGATGAACCTGGTGAACGCCGTGCGCGTCGCCGCCTCGCCCGAGTCGCGCGGCATGGGCGTGCTGGCGGTGCTGAACGACGAGATCCATGCCGCGCGGGAGGTGACGAAGACGGCCACGCTGCGGCTGCAGACCTTCCGCACACCGGATTTCGGGGTGCTGGGCCATGCCGACGGCGATGCGGTGGCGTTCTACCGCCGGCCGCTGCGGCGGCACGCGCCGGATACCGAATTCGACATAAGGGGGCTGCCGGCGTTGCCGCGGGTGGACATCGCGTACGCCTATGCCGGCGGCGACGGCACTGCGGTGCGGGCGTTCGTGGCGGCCGGCGCGCAGGGCATCGTGTCGGCCGGGTTCGCGCCCGGGTTCTCGCCGCCGGGGGATTTCGCCGCGCTGAAGGCGGCGGTGGCGCAAGGCGTCGTGGCCGTGCAGTGCACCCGCGCGGGGTCGGGGCGGACCTATCGCGGCACGCGGCTGCGCGACGCGGGAATCCTGATCGCCGACAACCTGAACCCGCAGAAGGCACGCATCCTGCTGGCGCTGGCACTGACGGTGACGCGCGAGCCGGCGGAGATCGAGCGGATATTCCGGACCTATTGACGGGGGCGGAGCCGCGAGCGCCCGGCCTTGACCTTCGGTGCAGCTTGGCGTTCAAGGCGGCTGAGTGGGCCTGTAGCTCAGTTGGTAGAGCACGAGACTTTTAATCTTGGGGTCGTGGGTTCGATCCCCACCGGGCCCACCAAGAACTCCATGAAATAGTTAATTTTTCGAAGCTCCAGTGTCCGCGCCGGGAATTTCCGCGGACAGTGTCCGCACTGGGTCCGCAGCCGGGGGAGGAACGCCGTGGAGCAATTTCTATCGAAGCACGCGGGTGCTGTCATCGGGACACTGTCCGGGTTTAACCGGCTGGCGTTCCGCGGCACGCCAATGCCCTGAGTCACTCGTAATGCGGGGAGCAGCCGGAGCGGTCGATCGGACTGCCGTGTCAGGCTCTGCCAACGGGGATTCGCGGTCGGCACGAATCAGGACGGCGGGGCCAGCCATGCTCTGGCCCCGGTCGTTCAGGCATAGCAGACATGGTGCGCCCGGATCGCGGGCGGCCCGGTCGGTGGACCCGTGGCGGTACGGGCAAGGACCTGTCGGCGGAACGCAGGCGGCCGTGCAGGCTCGGCTGCCGAACGCTCGATGTTGTTGGGTGCCGGCGAGGGAGCGGCAGCCGCCTGCGGCGACAGCAGCA